>R20__coassemble_131_pt1 | contig 57037 bp, 58 predicted proteins | sample R20__metabat2_low_PE_030 | metagenome-assembled genome bin R20 | reverse complement strand
GCACCGATTATATGGCATAAGAATTTCATTGGATAAATTCAAAACAGTTTCTTATAAGTGTCCATCATTTTTTCTTTCTCAACCCTTTAAAAAAATCAGCAAGGTTTTTTAGTTTGATATTTTGTTTTATTTGTTTATTGTTGCTATCGTATATCCTAACCCTTTTCTCGCATAAACTAACTATTGACGCAATCGATCCTATCATTGTAATAAGATGCTCTACCTCTCCAAGAATCTGGCAGACAGTAGTACCATCAAGATTTTTGGTTTGATCCCAAGATATTTCAATACGATTTTCGGACCTCAATAATTCTTTAATCATTTTTTCTTCTTCCGTATTATCATAAGGAAGTGAAATAATATACTTTTCCATAATAAATAGTTTATTGATTACACTAAAAATAGTCGTGTATAAAAAAACAATGCTTGAAACAAAAACAATCTGACATTATTTAGCCCCAAACTCACCATAATCCAAGATACAAACTTTTTGCCACCTCGGCCAAAACATAAACCTGCAAAATTGCCCAACGCCTTTCAGAACTTTCATACTAACAACTCTAAACTTTCTGCTGTGGCTCGAGAGCTTGATGAGCGAACTGACTCTCAACTCTAAACCAATTTATGGTGAGCTTGTCGAACCAACTCTACACTAATCAAACATACTGATTCTTCCTCCTATACCGTTCACTCAACTCAAGCAATTCCTTAAACATACCCAACCGTGGCTCTGCCAACTCCCCAGCATTCATCAATTTCCTCCCTCTTTTCAGGAAATGCACCATCAGTTTTTCTTCATCGTAATATTTTGAAGGGTTCCTATGATTTGCCTCAATGAAGCTCTTTACTTCATTGTACCGAGCCAACCATCTTTCATCTTGTGTCATATCATCTCCACCTTGGCCAAAACAAATAACTGCAAAATTGCCAAACTCCCTTAAAAATACCCGCTAACGTCATACTCACCCAAAAACAAGTAACTATTATTCAGTTGAAAACTCCCTAATTCGTTGTTCTTCACTTCGCTTGCAGACCAGTATCTGGCCGTTCTTTTCGCTGACGATGTAACCGTCTAGGCCTTGAAGGATAACCTTTCGAGCATCTTCGGTATGGACAACACAGTTGGCGCACTCATAGAGTCGAACCTTGCCGACAGCACCATTGTTGTTGGCATCCTTCTGCAACTTATCGTGCAGCGAAGCCCAGTTGCCGAGGTCGCTCCAGCCGAAATCAGCCGGATGGGTATATACTTTGCCGTCTGCGGCCGCAGGCTCCATCACAGCAAAGTCGATGGAGATTTTCTCGCAAGCGGGAAACAAAGTCTCCACTTTGGCTGTTGGCTGTTGACCATTGGCTGGCACCATCTCGTCCATCTGTGAAGCTAAGATGGGTTTGTATGTTTTGATGCTTTCAGTGATAGTATCAATATTCCACACAAAGATACCGGCATTCCAGAAGTAGTTGCCCGCTTTTAGATATTGCTCTGCAGTTTCAAGGTTGGGCTTTTCCTTGAATTCACGTACTCTCCTTATCTCGCTACTTTCAACTTTCAACTGACTCTCAACTTTCAACTCTGAACTCTCAACTATTTCAACATATCCATACCCCGTCTCAGGTCTCGACGGCTTAATGCCAATGGTTACAATGGCGTTATTGCCCTCGGTGAAGGTCAAAGCATTCTTAACCACCCTGCGAAACTCTTCGGGATTCATCACTACTGCATCGGCTGGGGTGACCACCACGTTGGCCTGCGGGTCTTCCTTTTTTATGCTCCAGCAAGCCCATGCAATGCAGGGGGCAGTGTTGCGTGCGGCAGGTTCAGCTAGGATATGCGAAGCGGGCATATCAGGTATCTGTTGCTTTACGATGTCAACGTAAGCGGCATTGGTCACCACCCAGAAATTGCTCATAGGGGCAATGCCTTTGAAGCGGTCAACGGTGAGCTGTATCAGCGTGCGACCGCAACCCAGGATGTCGATAAACTGTTTGGGATATTCTGGTGTACTAAGGGGCCAGAAGCGACTTCCCACGCCACCGGCCATGATTACTACATGATTGTTCATATTAGTTTCAAGTTTCAGGGTTCAAGGGTTTAAGAGTTTAAGGTGATAGAATAACAGAACTCGAAGTTCTTGCCAGGTTCAAGACTGTGGATGCAGTCGCGTTCGGAAATATCGCCTTCGAATCCTGCGTTATCTGCAATGCCGCACCAAGGCTCGATGCAGACAAACGGACAGCCTGGTTTATTTGGTGCCCACAATCCAAAAGCATCGGCTTGCGGACAGCTGACTGTCAACACCCGCTTGCCATGTTTGTCAAACAATGTGACTTTGGCCACCTGATGTGCCTCAATCAAAATAGCATCGTCGGCAAAAGTAGTGTTGGTCAACGCAAGAATGCCCTTATCATTCAATAGCGTCTTAGGTTGACCATAATGGGCTCTCAAACCGTTTACAAGGGTACTAAACACCATAGGCGAAACGATGTTGTTTTCAGCATCATAGCACTGGATATAGCCATGAATTGCGTCTTTAGCCTCATATTCGGGCAACAGGAAAGCGGGATGTGCACCTATTTGGAAGTGCATGGTATCATTGCCACGGTTCGTTATCTGCCAGTTGCAAGTCAACATGTTGCCCTCAATCAGATACTTTACGGCCAACTCGTAGGCGTATGGATAGTTGTCTCGGCCTTTTTCAACCAACACATACCAGCCGTTGCTTTCCACAAACTCAGTATCACGGGCAAAGCCGTGTTGCTTCATAGTGTATTCATGACCATTGATACGCAACTTGTCGTCAGCAAGCTTTCCAACAATCGGGAACAATATCGGTGCACGACGGCCCCAAAACTCCGGGTCGCCTTGCCAAAGGCACTCACGACCGTTGGCAACTATGCTTTGTAGCTCCGCACCTATTTTAGAAACACTGATGTTCATGGTTTAAGGGGTTTAAGAGTTTAAGAAGTTTAAGGGTTTAAGGGCTGTGTTTTTAGAAAATCCTTTCCATTAATTGCCACTTTTCGTCGCTTCGGGCATCGGCTTTGCATCCTTGGAATTGGCTTACGTAGGCTTCCCATTCGGCTTGTCTTGGAAGTGTGGCCAATCGTGCCATATCCCTATCCCAATCAAAATCGTCCACGGTGTCACAAATCATGAAGAGGGTTCTGCCCTTGCGGTAGATTTGCATATCGAGGATACCCACCTCACGCTGACCAGCAATGATCTCTGGCCATACATGGGCATGGGCTTCCACATATTTCTGTATCATTTCCTCGTCGTCAACAAGGGTTAGCGTCTGGCAATATCTTTTCATAATCTCACACTGAATAATGTTTTTTGTCACACAGATAGCACAGATATCACAGATTAGCGCCTGCGGCGAATTGTCAATCTAATTGCCTCTTTGTGCTCATTAGCAAAGGTTTCAGCGTTCTCTACTACACAGGCGAGATAGCCACCACCTCCAGCACCGGGCATTTTGTAAGCCTTTACGAGTTTTTCGTATTTTTCGATGTAGGATGGAACCGAGCCTTGTATCATCGCAGGAAACATTGCCACTTGCGCCTCGAAAGAGGCTTTGTATGCCGCAGCAAACGCTTTCAAGTCTTTGTTCATTATCGCCTCCCAGCAGTCATCAGCAGCTTTGGCGAGGGCTTTCACTTTAGGTTCCGTGATGTCTTTTCCTTCCACTACGGAGCAGCCAGGCTTTCGGGGTTTCATGGGAATCATCACCAAGTGGTTTTCCAACCATAAGAGAACACCCTCATCATCGCAGTTCTCTATCTTCGATGGCCAATAGTGGTTGTCGTAGTAGTGTCGGCAGAGACCAGGAATGCAGATGCCTATCGAGTCTTGTGCGCCACTGATGATGCCGTCCCTGCGCTCAGGGTTGTTCTCGTAGCAGAACACAAGGCGAGCCAAGGTTTCAGGCTCCATATCAGGCAATTCCAATGGCCATATCTTCTTAATCATGTTCCGTGTGGAGGTCGATAGACCGCAACGCTCACGCACCTCGAAAGTAGGTTCCAAACTGATGGTAATAGCCCAACCTGGAGCATAACAAGAAACATACGGTTGGTCAATCCATGTGCCTGCCAGGTCCAATCGTGTGGGTATGCGGCAAAGTTGTTCCTTGATGGCAGTACTCGAATGGGCTTCCAACCCCTCGTGCGGGTTGCGTTTCAGCACCACATATACCATTCCCCGCTCCTCACAGAACTTCCGTTTCTCCTCAGAGGCTCCGTCTTCGTTCACTACCAAGATGTCAGGCTTCAGCATATCCACTGTCGACACAAAGTCCATAATGCCGCTGCCTTCGTTGATGTAAGCATCCTTCACATAGCGGATAGCCTTCACCATAAACAACCTATCCTGCTCGTTCCACAAAGTGCGATGACCCTTGTAGTGCAGGATAGTTTCGTCAGAGCCTAGTCCCACATACAGGTCGCCATACTCAGCCGCCTGACGGAAGAACTCCACATGCCCCGAATGGAGCAAATCATAGCACCCAGAAACAAAAACTTTAGGCTTTCTTTCTTGCTCTAATGCCATAAATAGAAACAATTACAAAACAAATAAAGGGCAATGCATAACTCACATTGACGGCTGGATGTCCGGCAATGGTGCCGCAGTCGATAATCACACCTTGCAATGGGGGCATCAGTGCGCCACCTACGATGGCCATCACTAAGAAGGCTGCACCAAGGGAAGCATCTTCAAGCGAGACTTTCTCCAAGGCAGTGCCATAGATGGTGGGGAACATCAGGCTCATAAAGAGGCTGATGCCTATTAAGCAGAAGAGGCCAGCTTTGCCTACTATCAGGATGGCACCAAGCGAACAAATGGCAGCACCAATGCCAAAGATAGTCAGCAACCGCCTTCCATCAGTGTATTTCATCAACCAGGTGGAGAGGAAACGACCTGTGAGGAACAAGCACATGGCAATAATGTTATAATTCTGTGCCGTAGCCTTGCTGATGCCCAAATTGTCGGCATACTGGATGATAAATGTCCAGACCATGATTTGAGCCGCAACGTAGAACACCTGCGCCACCACTCCCTCGCGATAGGTCTTGTTTGACCACAGACGCTTTAGCGTCGCCTTCGCAGAAGGCCTATCTGTGCTATCTGTGCTATCTGTGTGACCTGTTTCTGTGTGCGGAACGCGCACCAACGCAATCACCACGAACATCACCAGCACCACGCACCCGAGTGCCACATACGGGTCACGAATCACCGCCAAGTCGTGCAAACGTATCTCTGCTTTCTCTGCCTCGCTCAGCATCGGGAAAATGATGTTCCCGGCTGCATCACGTTTGTCAGAAAGAAGGTTGGGCAACACTATCAGCGATGCTACTGCCATGCCGCTCAAGCTGCCCACAGGATTAAATGCTTGCGCCATATTCAGGCGACGAGTGGCATTCTCTTTGCTTCCCAACGAAAGTATAAACGGATTGGCTGTTGTTTCCAAAAAGGCCAAGCCAAAGGTGAGGATGTACAAGCTGAAGCAGAAGAAAGTGAAACTCTGACGTGCCGCCGCTGGGATAAATAGGAATGCTCCAACGGCATACAATGCCAATCCCAACAGGATGCCGCTCTTGTAGCTATATTTTCGGATGAAGAGTGCCGCTGGGATAGCCATCGTGGCATAGCCGCCATAGAAGGCAAACTGTATCAGGCTTGCCTTGGCTGCTGGCAGTTCCATCAACGTCTGGAATGCCGCCACCATCGGGTTAGTGATGTCATTAGCAAAGCCCCACAATGCAAACAAGCACGTGATGACAATAAACGGCAGCAGATACATCCTCTCAACCAACTTCATTTACAAAATCTGTGTTATCTGTGAAATCTGTGTGACCTATCGCTCAGCGCGCATCGGGTTATTCAGGAAGTCCTCGTAGCTGAGGCGGATGCCGTCTTCCAGTTCGGTCTTGTACTTCCAACCCAATTTGGCGGCTTTCGAAACATCAAGTAGCTTGCGTGGGGTGCCGTTCGGGCGGGTGGTGTCCCACTCGATACGGCCTTTGTAGCCCACCACTTTAGCCACCAGTTCAGTCAACGCCTTAATGGTCAGCTCCTTGCCAGTGCCGGCATTCACAGTCTCATTGCCACTGTAGTTATTCATCAGGAATACGCAGAGGTTGGCGAGGTCATCCACATAGAGGAATTCTCTTAACGGCGAGCCATCACCCCAGCAGGTGACACTTTCTTTGCCTTCTACTTTTGCCTCGTGGAAACGACGGATAAGTGCTGGCAGCACGTGACTGTGCTCGGGATGGTAGTTATCGTTCGGGCCGTAGAGGTTGGTGGGCATCACGCTGATGTAATCCGTACCGTACTGCTTGTTCAGGTATTCGCAGTACTTAAGACCGCTAATTTTGGCAAGAGCGTAAGCCTCATTGGTCTTCTCCAGTTCGCTGGTGAGGAGGCAGGATTCGGGCATGGGCTGTGGAGCCATCCTCGGGTAGATGCAGCTGGAGCCCAAGAACTCCAGTTTCTTGCAGCCATTCTGCCAGGCAGCATGAATCACGTTCATCTCCAAAATCATGTTGTCGTACATGAAGTCCGCCAGTGCGCTCTGGTTGGCCACAATGCCGCCTACCTTGGCTGCTGCGAGGAACACATATTCCGGCTTCTCCTCTGCGAAGAACTTCTCCACCGCTTCCTGACGGGTCAAGTCAAGTTCCTTGTGGGTTCTTGTAATGATATTATTATAGCCTTGCCGTTGCAACTCGCGAACAATGGCACTTCCCACCATCCCGCGATGTCCCGCAACGTAAATCTTTGAATTTAACTCCATACTTAAAACTCTAATCTTTTAAACAGACACTAAACACTAAACTCTCAACTCTACACTTTACTTAACAATACCTTTTTCGAGGTACTCAGCGAGGTTAGTGCGGACTTTCGCTGCTGCGCCTTCTGCGGCTACCTTGGCCACATCGTGCTCCACCATCAGCTTCACTAACTGCTCAAAGCTGGTCTTTGCCGGGTTCCAGCCCAGTTTTGCCTTGGCCTTGGTGGGGTCGCCCCAGAGGTTCACCACGTCAGTCGGTCGGTAGAAGTCCTCGCTCACGGCAACGACTTTCTTGCCAATGAGCTTCTCGGGACCTTTCACAACAATACCCTTTTCGTTGATACCCTTGCCCTCGAATTTCAGTTCAATGCCCGCATGCTTGAATGCCAATTCCGTAAACTCGCGCACTGAATGCTGCACACCCGTGGCGATTACGAAGTCCTCGGGAGTATCATTCTGCAGGATGAGCCACATGCACTCCACATAGTCCTTGGCATAGCCCCAGTCACGAAGACTGTCGAGATTGCCCAGGTAGAGGCAGTCCTGTAACCCCTGTGAGATACGAGCTGCGGCGAGAGTAATCTTGCGCGTAACGAATGTCTCGCCGCGACGCTCGCTCTCATGGTTGAAGAGGATGCCCGAGCAGCAGAACATATTGTATGCCTCACGATACTCCTTCACAATCCAGAAGCCGTAGAGTTTGGCCACGGCGTATGGGCTATAGGGATGGAACGGAGTGTTCTCATTCTGCGGAACCTCTTCCACCTTGCCATAGAGCTCACTGGTCGAAGCCTGATAGATGCGGCAGGTTTTCTCAAGATGGCAGGCACGAACAGCCTCCAGCACACGCAGCACGCCCGTGGCATCCACGTCGGCCGTAAACTCAGGTGAGTCGAAGCTCACCTGCACGTGACTCTGTGCCGCGAGGTTGTATATCTCGTCCGGACGCACCTTATCCACCACTTTCACAATCGACATCGAGTCGCCAAGATCGGCAAAATGCAGATGGAAATGAGGTTTGCCTTCCAAATGCGCAATGCGCTCACGGAAGTCCACGCTCGAACGACGGATGATGCCGTGCACCTCGTAACCTTTTTCCAATAAAAACTCAGAGAGGTATGACCCGTCCTGTCCGGTCACACCCGTAATCAATGCTTTCTTTGCCATTTTAAAAATATGTTTAGTTATTCAATTATTTCTGAAAAAAATTCATCTTGTTTCACACCCAATCGGCAACACACTCACATCTGTAATTACAATGCCAGTATGTCTTCATCCCCCAGCGGCTCCCACTTCCCCGCTTTGCTTTCCATCAACACGGTTCCTGACTCTTTGGCATATACCCTGTGCCATTGCCCGGCTGGGACGTTCACGGCAACCACTGGCCCGTTGGGGGTCAGTTCTATACTGTCAGTGCAAATACGCTCTAGTTTGTCAAAGAACTCTTCTACCAGACATCCACGCAAACAGACTACCGTCTCAGACGTGTGTTGATGCCTATGTATGGGCATATCACTCCCAGGCTCTATGGCGTTCAACATCCGTTGAGAGTTATCCTCAGCAGAATTGCGCAGATCATAACTCTGTCGCAAACGTGGATTTGCTTTCGCTTGTTCCGTTAAGTTGTCTAATAATGCCTGTGTTATAACCATTTTCGATAGTTTTACTACACTTTAGGTTTCACAAGATGATTCCCAATCCCACTCCAAAATGCACTCCACATGCTCTCGTTGTAACACATTTTGTGTTTCCATTCGTTTCCCTTCCACCTACGATACATATACCATGCCTTGGGCAAAAACCTCTTATCTGGTGGCACACGTGAAAACTTTGGCTCCAGAATATCTGCCAGAACCCGTTCTTTCAAATCTCTGAACTCTGCGCTTTTCAATTGACTTTCAACTTTCAACCTTAAACTATCAACCAACTGAAAGCCCAAATCCTCCACGCAGATGGTGTTGATGCAGTTATAGTAATCTGTCATGTGGTATTGTTCCGCAACGCCCTCAAGCCACTCCCAGTCAATCTCCTTGCCGTATTTCTCCACATGGAAACCCCAGTCGAGCACATGGCGCAACGTGACATAGAATGCCGCGAAATCTGTCATCGAATTTTTCAGAAGCAGCAAAGCATGATGATTGGGCGACGGTAAATACACCTTATTGCCAGATAATTCAATGCTGGAGATTCTCAATCCAGCACTTTCTGTGTTTTCTGTGCTTTCTGTGTGAGATATATCACCTAACTCCTTAAAAACTTTCTCCAACTCCACGCTCGACTTATGATGATGCACATTCTCGAAGTCATAGTGGTTCTCCACCGTAAACCCCATCCAGTTGAACACCGTATGGTGGTGATGCGATTTGTCAACCTTAATACTTCCAACTTTCAACTCTCCACTATCAACTGACTCTAAACTCTCTGCTATGGCCCGCGAGCTTGATGAGCGAACTTTAAACTCTAAACTTTCAATAAGGGCATCAGCTTCTTTCTGCCGTCCAAACATCCAAATGTCAATATCACCGTACGGCCGGTGCTCAATCTTAGGCCAGTTCAATCCACAGGCGTAGCCTTTCAACACCATCATCTTATAGCCGTGACTATTGTAAAACGCAGCCAGTTTAGCCAAGGCATTGCGATAATCTTTATACCGCAACTCGTAGCCCTGCATCACCTGCCCTAACCATTCCAACTTCTTTTTATAAGGAATGGTATCCGCGTTATCTGCGCTTTCCGCGAGCCGTTGTACACCATCCAACACAACGCCCAGAAGCCCTTGCTTAATGGCAAGAGCTTCCACCTCGTCCCAATCGATTGAATGTTGAAACCTGAAACTTGAAACTGGTTCAGTTCCAATCCCTAAACGAACCAGTTGGAGAAAAGCCCGATTAGATGATGGCATTCTTGACACTGTCAATAAAAGCCATAAGTATTATTTCTGGTCAAAAATCTCTTCACTCTCCAATATAATCGGCTCCACGTCCACGTCTCTCAAAAAGATATACGGCTTATCATAATGGTGATATTGGTCACGCACTATGCGGTCGGCATTGCTGTCTTCCATGATGGTCATAGTGTCACTGATGAGGTCGAAACCAACACGGGCCATCACACCGGTGTAGGCCATGTGGCGGATATTCACCTCGGTCACTTTCATGTTGCCGTCTTTATCTTCCTTCAGGTCGAAGCTCAGGATGCCGTGGGCAGGGACGTTCAACTTCTTGCAAAGGTACTTGATGCAGTCGTCACAGAACTTGTTAATCTTATCCTCATTCAGGAAACGAGCAAAATGGGTGTTGCCTGTCACATGACTTGGAGCAGCATTGGCCATCACATATTCTGCACACTCCAAGGCGGCACCTTTCACGTACTCGTTGTTATAGTAGAGCATCTGGTTGGCTAAGTGGCGACCGGTGAGGAACTCACTCACGGTAAACTCCTCAATGCGGCTGTTGATGAAGAGCCACGATTTGTAGCTGTCCAAGTTGTCCAAGCGCAATGAACCCAGTCCACCAGTGCCTTCCGTGGCTCGAATCCAGCAGGGGAAGCCAATCTCGTTAGCCACCTCGTCATACTTCGGTTCCTTTTGTGTCACTTTGATGGTCTTTGGTATAAAGTCAGTACCTTCGAGCAGCGATGCCATAATTGCCTTGTCGCGAAGCGACTCTGACAAAAGTTTGCAGCCCATGAAAGTCTCCACTGGGAACTTGCCATGTTTCTCGTAATAAGCACCCCATTCCACAATCTCAGCTTCTGGTTCTACAAAAGCATAGTCAACGTGCTTTTCGGTAACCAATTTCTCAATAAAAGGGAAATAATTTGGATTGTCGCAACGAGGACAAACGTAATATTCGTCCACCAACTTCTTACCTTTGGTGTACATGAAAAAGCCCATCGATTTCTTGTCAGCGTCAATGCCGATAACGTGATAATGGGGATATTTCTCTCTAATTACGGTGGCAATGCTGCGAGGAGTCAAACCACCAATACCAGTGATTAATAAGGTCTTCATATAATATAATTGTTATTGTAATTCACATTCCATTTTGCATCTTCCGTTCTCTTCTTCCGAAAGCACTTTAAAACCATGCCGCGAGTAAAGTTGGAATGCACTTGTTTGTTGCTTCGAGACGAAGAGGGTTATCCTTTCAAAGCCATGCTTGAGGGCATAATCTTTTACCACATTCAATAGATATAGCGAAAGATGCTGCCCTCGGTATCCATGCTTGGTATGTACCAAGGTAATGAAGCCCGCTTTGCTTGATGGATCATAGAAATAAGAACAAATGAGCCCAGCAATCAACGCATCCTTGTAGATGACAAATGTGGTGGAAAGGTCGCTCAATTTCTGACTAAAGGCATCCATATCAACCCTTGCGGAAAGCGGCTCATAAAAGTCATTGTCATAATGCAGAATATAATCCTTTATGAACTCTTTCTGTGGGTGTCCTGCAACGATGCATGTCTGACCATCAATTGGGCATACTGCATCAATATCTTTCAGTTGTTCTTTTACTTCTATCATCTTTGAGGTTGTCTTTGTTGACTCAATTTGCTAGTCTTTTGGTCTCCCGTGATAACTTGGACGTCTTTTCTGGCCAGCACATTATAGATGGTTCTGAAAAACACCTTCATGTCGGTCATGAAAGTCAGATGCTCCACATACCAGGCATCCATCTCCAACCGCTCATCCCATGAGAGGTTGTTGCGTCCATGCGTCTGTGTGTAGCCAGTAATTCCCGGTCGAACCGTGTGGCGAAGTCTCTCACGTTCTTTGTAATAAGGTAAATACTCCACCAAAAGTGGTCTGGGTCCAATCAGAGCCATGTCACCTTTCAGCACATTGATAATCTGCGGCAGCTCGTCAATCGAGGTAACCCTTACAAAACGACCCACCTTGGTGAGACGCTGGGCATCTGGTAATAGGTTGCCGTCGGCATCGCGTTCATCGGTCATCGACTTGAATTTGATGACCTTGAAAATCTTTTCATCCTTTCCTGGCCTTTCTTGGAAGAAGAATGCGCCAGCACCCTTGTTGGCAAAATGCAGCCAAATGGCAATAATCACCAACAGCCAACCAATCAACAGCAAGGCAATCAATGCCAGTGTAAAATCAAAAACTCTTTTTAGGAAATGAGCGTACATAACTAATGTTTATATTCGTTGTAATATTTTTCAAGTACAGGTTTCAAACCACGCTTTGCAGGAAGCTGGTAAAGAAGCTTACACCATTCGCGGTTGCCCTCAATCAAATCTGGGCCAGCCGAAGTAATAGCCAAATCCCAACCAATCGACTTGTTGCGGGGGTCTAAAGCAGCTACTTCTTTCACCAGAGCAATCGATTCTTTCCAGAAAGGTATCTGTGTCCCTTTTATCTTTATGCCAGTCACTGGATGGAATTCTTCCTCAGGTTTGGTAATGTCGCTATAGATAGCGTTGTCGGTAATAATACCTGTTTCAGGGTCAATAAATGCTGCAATGTTACCACCAGCCAGATTGTCGGTAACGCCATGTACACTGATGCGCAAACGGCACCCTACAATATCTACTTCGCCATTGGGTCTCAACTGGGTGATGATACGCACAGTATTTAATGCCGTTGGTGCCAATTGGTTGATAACTTCATGCTGCTGCACGAAATCTTCCACAATATCGGCACCTGTTGCTTCCATGTGGGCAACCATCTTCTCCACATCATAATCCTTGGCTTGTGCTACCTCTACACCACGACCGCATCCACCATCCTTAATCTTGAAGACAATCTTTCCAGAAGGATTAGCCAGCACTTGTTCACCGAGATCCCGATTGGCTTTCAGCTCTTCAATCGGAATGGCATGATGACGAATGAACTTTCCGTATGTTTTGTCAAATACTGTTTTGTCTTCCAAAAGGTCGCGATGCTCACGAGGATTCATGAAACCCTGAAACTCGTACATATATCCAGTGCCAGCCCAAGCGGCCTTTTGCTCCTCAGTATAATCCGGCTTGTAGAAACCAAACTGGAAATACTCCAAAATGGATGTATTGTACTTCAAACTATGACGGAAGATGTCGCACCAAATCGACAGCCTGCTTCTGCCTGTCTCTTTCTTCACATAGTTTAAAAACTTCTTGAACAAAGGCTTGTTCAACTTCTTGATGTAATACCCAAAATAAACAATACGTTTGATTTTCATATCATAATAGATTAATAATCGTTATTAAAAACAAGTGTCACACATTTGTGTCCCGTCCATGAACTCCACGTCGGGCCAACGTTTGGTTATTTCTTGTAATAAAGTTTTTAATTGTTGTAGACTGTCATCTCGGTGGATCGATTCGAGACTGCCAACAAAATTCACTCTGTGGGTACTAATGATAGCAGGTGCGTGCATACGGAACGCAGCAGCAACATTTTCTATGCAACCAGCCACCGCATTGTCGTTACGCTTGCAATTGTCCCAATAAGGTTCGAAAACACAGTTGCGTACTACATATTTCTGACCTGCTTCATTCTTTTTCCCATTTGATAGGAATTTCTTTATAAACCTGCCATCTCCCAAAGGGTATGCCGTATAACGGCCTACATTGATATAATTAAATCCCTCCTCCTTCATGACACCGTGTAGCGCAGGACTATAAACACCAGCCCCCGGTGTGAACTGCTTAGGTCTATAGCCAAGCAAGTCCTCAAACATCCTCATACCGACCCGGATATCCTCCTTTAAGGCTTCGTTTTCTTCAGCCTTTTCAATAAAGAATACCGTAGTTTCGTGCCTCAGCGGCTCATCGCCAGGAATAATAGGAAGAGCCACGCTTTCATTATCAAATGCCAAACGAGTGGTCTTATGTCCACTTTGTAACGCCCGCATAAACCGCAGCACATTGATATGTTCCGTACCATGATATTCGGGATGAAACAGATGTTCAGCTATTCCTTGTTTCCATAGTTCATAACTCTTTTCATGTGATGCACCATAGCGTTTCAGCGTCTCAGTAAAAGGCTCACGAAAATATTGGGTGAAACCCGACTCCCGAATCTTGTCAAAATCCGGGTTAGCGATATTGGCAAATGGCGTAAAGCAAGCATAATTCCCATGCTGGTCTTTCACCGAAGTCAGCACATCGAAAAGCATCTGCAAGTCTTCTGTCGAAGCCAATGTGTCAAACTTGGCATAGCGCGTAGCATCCATCGGAATCCCTGCTGCTTTCAAAGTCTCGTATGCCTTTTTATCTTTCACACGGATGCTGCCGTAGTCATCCACATAGATGCATACTATCTTCCTGCGGGTTTTCTTGCCTGGTAGGTTCTTAATATCCCTAATGATGTTTTCTTTTATACTCATAGTTCAATAAACATATTGTTTGGCATTCTCAGGGGTGAAGTCCATTGAAAGTGTCCTTGAATTCTTTTTATATTGATCTAGTTTCTGACTATCCGAAGCCATTTCGCTGACGAAGGAAACCATTTTGTCCAATTCCGAGCGGTTAAAACAAGCTCCAATATTGTTGTCAACCACCATACGACCCAATTCAGAGTTCTTGTCGGCAAGACACATCAAGACTGCCCCCACCGACAGGTAACTGTAGGTTTTGCTGGGCACCGACAAGCCTGTTTGGTTGGCATCGGTTGTCACCACGGCAATATCAGCTGCTCCCATTGAATAAGGCAGCACCTCTAAAGGCTGGAACGGCAACACTGTACAATTCGTGAGCTGGTAATCCGCTATTTTCTTTTCAATAATCTCTTTCTTGGCACCCTCACCGATAAAGAGGAAATGAATGGCTGTATTCTCTTTCAATTCATTGGCCACATCCACCAACACATCAATGTCGTGGGTCATGCCCATATTGCCAGAGTAAAGCACAATGAACTTGTCTTCCAGTCCATGTTCTTTCAAGAAGGAGTTATCTGCTTTAGCCACTGGCATCAGGTGTTCGTTGTGAGCCCAGTTGTACACCACACTGATTTTCGCCTCGTCGATATATTGAGCCACCGTCCGCTTCATGTCGTCGCTGATGGTGAAAACATGATTGGCCTTGGCAAATACCTTTCTGTTTTTCTTTGCCCACCATTTGGCTATAAATGAATCCCTCTTGACAAAGCCCTGCGAGAACAGCGAGTCGGGATAGAGGTCGTATATCAGGATGGAGTATTTCTTCCTCGAAAACAGCGGTACAAAAGTAGTGAGCGGAGGATTAGAAACCAGGAACAATTCACAATTGCGTCCACGGAACCACACCACAAAAAGCAGGTGCAAGAAAGCCCCAGTCCACGACAGTAAACGTCGCAGCGTACTACTCTTGTTGTATTTTACGGTTTTGATTACATGGACAGACTTGTCTGGAACCGAAGGCCGGATATTAATCTCGCCGGCAAACAGTTCCACTTTGTCATATTTCCCTGAGTTTACAAAGGCATTGACGATATCCACCATCAAATAACCAGAACTCTGGTTGACCAACAATATACTTTTCATCTGCGTTTTCCTTCCTTTGTCAACATTTCACACAAGTCCAAAATGCCTTTGGCACGGTCTTCCGAAGTGCCAAACTGGCTTTTCTGTTCATCACCTTTAGCAACAAGTCTCTGTTGCAGTTCCTTATCATCCACCAGATGGATTAGTTTCTCCGCTATTTCCTCCGCATCTACAGGATTGAAATAGATGGCTGCGTCCTTGCACACGCAGTGGGCAAAACCCATGTCAGAAGTAATGATGGGCTTGCGCATCACCATGGCCTCAGCGTAGGACGCTGAGAAGCACTCAAGCAACGTGGGGAGGAACATAATGTCGCACTCCTCGTAGAGCGACGGCCCTTCCTTTGACGGCACAAAGCCCACATTGATGATGCGGTCTTTATATTCAGCGGGGAACAGCTGATCATAATAGTTCTGCGGTAACGTCACCACGAACCGGATATCCTTACGACCCTTAGCCTCTAAAACATCCACGACTTTCTTGATAATGCCAAGGTTTTTGTGAGGATAGTAAGCCGAGATAGTCAGGCAACGTGTTATTCCTTCTTGTCGAGGTGGCAGCTTAGGCGGAAACTGCTCAATGTTGCGATACGACACACTATAGGTGTTCGGCACCGTATATACCTCATTTCTCCCCACGTACTTGCGAAAACGCTCGTTCACATCGTCGGTCTGTACAAAGAATGCGTCACCCTCCCGACGGAAATAGCGTTTGTGGAAGGTTCTGCGCATGAACCAACGGAATTTCGAGGCCAAAGTGTTCGTGTCGAAATAAGGCGATTCGCGGTAGATATGATGAGGCAGATTGAAACCAAGCAGACAAGGCGACTTGGGCTTCCAATACATCGGGCCAGAGGTACATAAGACACAATCGGGTTTTATACTTTGTTCCATGTGTGTGAACCAACCTCTGTTCAGGAACAGGTTGATGGTATGATTGCCCGATTTTGTTGGCAAATCATACAAATGGAAATAATCTGGGAAAGTGATATTACGAATCTGCTTCTTCACTTCCGGGCTGAGTACTACGTGATACTCATTCCTATCAAACTTCACCAGCTCGCGAATGATTGACACCACCCCCTGCAAGGAACCGCCCTTGAACTGGACGGCCATAATTAGAAGTCTCATTATTATTTCTTTTGTGTTATGAATCTATAGAAGTTGTCAACTATTTTTTCCACTTCGAACTGCCTTATCAACTCTTTTGCTTTTTTCCCCATCGCCTCTCGCTTCGTTTCGTCATCCATCAATTCCAACAGCCTTTGCTTGAATAGTTCATCGTCAAAAACGGGGACAAGATAACCGTTTTCGCCATCCACAATCATATCCGATGGCCCTGCCACGCAGTCGTAGGATACCACCGGCAAACCTGCCGACATGGCCTCGCCAACCACGTTGGGAAACCCTTCACTGCTTGAGGTAAAAGCGAAGATGCTGCTGCAGAGCAAGTAACGCTCCACATCCTTTTGCGTTCCAACCAATTCGATATTCTCAAGATTACCCATTTCAGCCAACTGTGCTTGCAATTTGGCCATATTGTTCTGGTTCTGGGCATCGCCACCTACGATGACAAGCTTCCAATCAGATCTGTTCAGTTCTGCAAAAAGTTTGATCATTCGGTCGTAATGCTTGGTCTTGATTAAACGGCCTACAGAAACAATAATCTTTTCACGCTGGTTACCTTTTGGGATCTCAATATTTCTGATAGGGTTTCCAATAATGGCATAGTTCTTTTGTGTGAACAATTTGTCGTAATATTCCTTGGCCTTTGAAGTTTGGGCAATTACTCCAGTCGCCTTTGGATAGAGTTTGTCACGCAATTTGTTTTGGAACCGACCCATGTTCTTGGCCGGAGAACTGCGATCAGAGACATAGACAGGAATCTTCAATCCTCTTGTGGCCAACAATACCAAACTATTCCAATAGTTGCCGAAACTTAACACCGTGTCAGGTGCAATTCGCTTTATCTCCTTGTGCAGATACTGTATGGTCTTCAGCGTACACCAAGTGCGATGCTTGTTGGTGAAAACAAACGGGGGGCGATGGATGACAGCCCGCGCATCAATGTCATAGAATACGGTACGCTCAATGCCATAGAGAATGACATGCACCTCTGCACCGTGATTCCGTATGAAACCATTGATGAGTTCACTCATCACTCGTTCCATCCCTCCCGGGCTGAGGGAATGAATACAGCAACAGATCTTCATTGTTAAATACTCGAAAATTTCGTTTTCAAACTTTAATGCCGTTCTGCTTGATAATCTTCGCAGGGATGCCACTCACAACGCAGTTGTCTGGTACATCTTTTATTACTACCGAATTGGGTGCCACGATTACGTTGTTCCCAATTCTAATACCGCCATATACTTTACAACCCATGGTCAAACCAACATGGTCACCTATTACAGGCCGGTCGTTCCATTCATGGTTGTTACCAACCACTACACCAACATTGGCACCGCAGTAGTTACCCATTGAATTACAATTGATGATAATACCCCCACCAACGATATGAGGTAATTTAAAACCATAACCAACCATATTGGTACCTATCGCCACATTATATCGTTCTTCTAAGCGATGATAATGCCACTGTCGGGTAGCATAGACGACCTTCCCCAACGGCCCTCGCTTACGCAATACGTTCTTTGCATACTCCAACTTTCGCAATGCTCTCAGCAAACGGAAAGCTTTCATCTGGTCGGTGCCATAAAACAGAAAAGCGAGATACTTTATGGGACTTATTTTGTAAGCCCCAAGGTTTCGCTTCTTATCTTCGCGAATATAGAAACGCAAGTCTGATTTGGATTGTATCATAACCTATTATACCAGAACATTGTCGTTATCTTTCTGAACACCGATTTTCAAAACCTTACGTTTGGGCAACTTAATCCATGACCCAAAAGTGTAATCCCATTCTTCGGGTTCAAATGGTTTAAGACCACCCCAATGCGAGAATGTAAACTCACCAAAATAGACCTGACCATTCACCTCATAAAAATCTACCCTAACATGAGGAATACCCTTTGACAATTTGGCTGCCAGCTGTTTCATTTCTTCGAAACACTTTGGCTTTTGTGGCTGCACTTTTGCATTCGGATGGCCGTTAGTGAATGGCAAATGATTATAATCCATGTCAAAGAAGTCGAAAGTCACGCAATCCTCCCCCTGTAAACGACCAGAAGCAATAAACAACGCTTTCGGTTCACCGTCAAAGCAAAAGAACTTATAGTCACGAAGCTCCTTTGTTTCTGAGTCTTCCATATAAGTTTCTGCAATTATTTTGCGCGGGATGTCCTTATAACAATAGTCTCGACTCTCAATAAAATAGTCTTGGCTTAACCCCTTTCGTAATTCTTTTCGGACAGCAAGCTCATCCAACTTTGATTTGTCTCGGCATATATACATGCCAATACCGGAATTATGGTTACATTTAATCACAAACTTATCGGGCAACTTGGAGAAATCAATATCCTCTGGTCTGTCCCAAACGCCCAAAAGTGGTATAACAAATTGTTCTCCTATCTGCTCTTTAATATAATTCTTAACAAGATATTTGTCGGACATTAATCTGTTGATAGGTGTACGGCCGTATAATTTGAGCCATTGTATCTTTTCGGAATAAGTTTGAGGATTTTCCCAATTCAACTTTCTATGAAAGAAGTGTTTAAAACGCATTGAAAGCAAAAGCTTGTCAGGTATGGCATGATTCTGAAAAATCCACCATGCATTACGAAACTTTCTCTCCAATTCATTAACATTTCGTTTTTGTTCCATATATTGTAAACTAATTTTGTTTTTAAATGTTTAGTACTATTACTGATTTTAATTGTTTGTATCTTTCCCAACAATAGTCCATAACCTCATCGGTGAACTCGCCAAAAACTGATCCATTTGTAAATTGGAAGAGCCAACCACTGAAATCTCCAACGTTAGCCTCTATCAAGATTGGAGAATCTTGCTCATCAAGTGCGATATCCAAAGCAACCAAGTTTCCAAAAAGTATTTGATTTGATACACGCTCTGCAAATTTACATATTTCATTCCATTGTGGGATTTGAAAATCTTCTTTAGAGAAGTCTATACCGTTAAAAACGGTATCCGTCTTGCCCAACCAATCGCAAACATATTTCCCAATAATACCTGTCTTCTTGTCAATTCCAATAAATTTGCCACCGGAATGCGCATTGTCAACATTCTTTCCGCTGGCACCTATACGCATGACCGCATTGATGACATGCACCTGTCCAGTCGTGACACTTCTATATGTGGCTACTCTAAGTGTATTGACCGAAGAAGGGTTAAAACCTGACATAAATTGACTTTGATTGACGGCTTCTTGAATAATATAATTTTGTTTATAATATTTATTCAGGTACTTTGTGCTAAGTATTTCTCCTTCCCCATTAACATATTGTCCATTTTTGAACGTAAATAGCCTAACACCATGCCCACTTAAATCACGGGAAGGTTTAACCGGATGGTTGTCTTGAACAAAATCCAGCGGCTCCACCAACGGTGAATAATTCTTATCATAATAGACTCCTTCAATGTTTCTTAATAATGTTTCTGGTACAGAGAATTCACCAAGGAGTTTTTCGATATTGTTTTTATCGCCATATTGCGCCCTGAATGGTTCTGGTGTAAGAACTGGCTCAACAATGCCTCCTAATATCTCAAGTGGGATAATATTTATGTTATCACCTATGTACTTCGAAAATATTTGATAGGAAACAATCGACAACCTTCTATCATATTTGCCCCACTTTAATTTCCAAGAATTTACCCCCCTGTCGTTTCCTGATTTAGGTTGACTCGTGTTTGTGATTAATAACTGATTTTCAGGATAATACAATATAAATGATGGTAGCCTTTCTTTATTCCTTTGTAACGATGCCTTACAAGGGCATCGCTTATTTTTTTTCTTGATATCCATATTATTTGTAATTAAACTCTTTTGTAAATCTATAATAATTCCACCACCTCGTCACTTGACATAAACTCAACGTCTGGATATTTTTTTACGATCATCTGCAACAATCTTTGATAGTCTCGCAAATTACTGTCGCGATTGGTTGAATTCAAATCCCCAATAAAATTAACCCTATGACAGCAAACAATGGCTGGCGTTTTGAATTTAAAAGCATTTTCAATCTCTTTCATGCAATAATCCGCATTCATGTAAGCATGGTGTGATGGCTCAAACTCACAATTACGCACCATATATTTCAGCGGTGCGTACTTGCTTTTCTGACCAGTGTGATGCCTTTTGTATTTCTCACCTTGACTCTTTGCATAATATGAAGGTCGCTGCACATGTCCTCCCTGCATAATCTTTATGCCATTTTGCCATGCCACTTCCTCGATTTCCTTGTCCCATGTATAATTTGGTGCAATCATCGTTTTCGAACGGAAACCAAATAGCTTTTCAAAAAGGTTCAGTCCTTCCTCAACCGACTTTTTAGCAAATTCATAGTCATCTTTACTTGACACATTGTACGCAGCAAGAGCATGTGGTCTTGGATCGATGTGTTTTTCTATATCCATACAGAACACTTCTTTATCAAAAGCTCTTCTGACGGACTCGACATTCCTGCTTAATAGCAGCATCCACATCGATGCATTAAGATGCTCGCGGCCATGAAACTGCGGTTGAAACATCCGTTTACTGATCCCTTCTTTCCATAGTTCAAAAGACCGGTCGTGATTTGGGTATCTTTTCAGCGTCTCTGTAAAAGGTTCATAGAAATACTCTTGAAAGTCGCTTTCCTTTATCTTTTCAAAATCAGGATTGGCAACACAACAGTTAAAGGTTATTTTTGCGGGGTTGCCTTTAGAATCTTTCACGCTTGATAGCACTTCCATCAGCAACTCCAAATCATCATTCGAAGCCAATGTATCGCACACATTATAGCCTCCTTTATCTGATAAAGAGACCCCTTGTTGCCGCAAAACGTTGAACACCTCCAAAGAAGGCATCCGAATTGCCCCCCAGTCGTCGCTTTCAAAAACCACAATGTGACGTTTGGTGTGATACCCCAGTAAGTTACATAGAAATAATCCTGTCATTTGTCTGATATTATTCATAACTTTCCCAAAAGATTCTTTAGATATCCGCGACATGTGCGAACTCAAAGAAGCTTCTTGAAATATCCTCAAAATCCATAAAAGTAGTAAGATAGGTTCTGCCCCACTTACCAGAAAGTTCCTCCTTTAGTGTTTCTTCAGACCATTCTGATTGTTTCAGAAGGAAATGCTCGTCTTTCATAGATTTTTGTATGGCTCGTTTCAATAAAACAACCCTGCGCCAACAAAATGCCAGCTGGATACAGTTTAAATATTGTTTTAATGCACTCTTTAATTCTTTCTTTTTTAATGATAAGATTTTCAGCGCCAATTGTTCATCCATATGGGGTCTGTTGATGAGCCCATTTTTTACCACACAAGAACTTCCACTTCCAGAATGGGTTGATAATGGAAATGGCGCAAAAGTCATAACAGCATCGTTGTCGAAAACTGATATTTTGCAAACTTTACCGTCACTGCCTAATATGATATTATAATTTCCTGGACGATGGTCTCTTTCAAATGTGATAGCATCTAAGATGTTGAGTGTGGTGAGTTCACTTTGCAACACCGGTGACACAACCGAATAACTTTTTTCTTTTGGTATTCTGTTTGTTGTTTCGCCTGCTGCTACCTCCATGAGGGTTCCGCGCATCTGTAACTCTTCAACATGCAACTCGATGAATTCTGTGTGAGGAAAGAGATGTTCTATACCCAAAAGTTTTGCGACCGCCTCTGTTCCCATTACTCTATTTACGCTGCTAAACTCAAAATACCCCCCCCCACGGTTTCTATAATGCCTTGTCATAGCGTTTTTAACATACTTCAGTAAGGCATGTATATTACGAATGAACTGCTTCCATTCCTCAGTTTCTTTAATAAGTTTTGTTGGTGTTTTAATCCCTACAACTGTGGTGTCCTTCGTAAGATAAAACTTCCGCGAACGTGAATACGGATCATTAAAACTTCCCATGTCCATAAACATTCGAAAAGTCTTCTTATCGTCTATAGCCTGTTTCACCACTTCAAATTCCAGTTCCTGTTCAGGGTGAACTTCGGTGTAATACTCCTTTACAGCTTCCTTAACACACTGACTATAGGAAAAATGAGGTAATATTGGGCGAAAAAATCCTTTTAATGAAGGTGTTTCCACATAATATAATGAAGAAGAACCCACAAAAACAGGATGAATTTCGTTTTTTAACAAAGAAACGCGCCTCGCTTCTTCCCAATTTACCTTGGTTTTGTGCGACAAAACACCACTATTGTACAAACACCTGTAACCAAAGCCTAATATGGAGTGTTTTAATCTAGCTATCATCACTATCTATTGTTTATTTACACAGGTCAAGAAACTGCTGGGCAACATTCTTGACATTGAATTGTTCCACATCTTCTATGACATACTGTTGTGAATAGTCACCCTTCATAAAATCCTCAATGAGTTGACAATCCACATCAGATGAATTAAGGGAAATTATTGGCCTGCCCGACAAAGCATAATCAATCAGTTTACTTGGTCTTCCCTTGGCCTTTCCATTGTCAATATTCAATAAGAAATCACATTGTCTCAAAACTTTTAAGAGTTCATCACGAGTAATTCTTTCCCTTATTTCAAGTTTTGCGCCCAGACGCTTCTGATATGGCATTAACAATTCCCGTTGATTTGTATATACAATGAATTTAAAGTCATCGTTCAAAGAGCACAATGCTTCAAGTATTGGCCTAGGATCTCTTAATCCAGGGATGAAAGAACCGGCAAAGGCGAAAGTAGGAACCTCATTATGTGGTTCTTCTCGCACAGATTCAAGTTCACTGAAGTCAAAACCTTGTGGGATCACACGAACCTTGTACCTAAATTCAGGATAATAATTCTCTCGTTCTGATTCTAAAGGGACGGAAATATAATCACAGTACTTCCCCCAGTTTTTCTCCAAATGTTTGAAATAGAATGGTTGTTTGTAGTTGATACTCTTGTTCAACATGAAAGAATCACCACAGTCGGCAATCCACGTCTTAGCAACTCGAATTCCTTTTGCATACAGTTTGCCAAATTCCCAATGAATCATGTGAGGAACTGCAATCGATATCAGCAGGTCATAATCACTTTCTGTTTTGATGACCTTACGTAATGGTTTTCTCATTTTAATATTGGGGTAAGCACAGAACTGGTTTAGCATTCGGAAGACTACTCTATCAATTATGGATACACCTGAAAAAACACGTTTCCCAGAAGGCTTATTGTAAAAATTGATTGTCATGGGATAATTCTTAAGAAAACTAGAATAGTCGTAATCATTCTTAGGTATTAACACCTTTACATCATGACCCCTTCTCGTAAATTCTTTCGCCAACTCCGTGGTACGGAAAGACCTTGGAGAATTTTCTGGGTAAAATGCACCCGATACAAGTAATATTTTCATATTATTCCTCCTTTCTTAATGAATTTTCAACCATGACATATTTTCTTCCGCATTCGCATTTCAGGCTGTCGTCCAAGCGTTTTCCGCACTCACACACCCAGCCAATTCTCTTGGCTGGCACACCTGCCATCAGCGCATAGTCAGCAACATTCTTCGTAACCACAGCACCAGCTGCTATCAAAGCTGATTTACCAACAGTATGGCCGCAAACCACTGTGCAGTTTGCACCAAGCGATGCTCCTTCTTTTATAAGGGTCTTGGCATACACGCCATGAACGGGGAAATGAGCACGAGGAGTCACCACGTTGGTAAACACGCAGGACGGTCCGCAGAACACATTGTCTTCCACTTCGACGCCTTCGTAAAGAGAGACATTGTTTTGAATACGGACACCATTACCCACCTTCACATTATTGCCAATATTTACGTTCTGGCCAAGGGAGCAGTTCTTCCCAATCACAGCACCTTTCTGAACGTGGCAGAAGTGCCAAATCTTGGTGCCTTCGCCTATTTGTACGCCATCGTCAACATACGACGACTCATGAACAAAATAATTCTTGTTTTCCATTATCTTAACCATTTATACATTAACTCTATAGGGTGTACTGCATGGACTCCTGTGCCATCCAATATCTGTTGGCGGCATGAAGTACCCGGCGCACATACAATTGTCGGAATAGTGCCATCATTATTTTCTACGGCTTTTCTGACAGCCGGAAACAATACCATCTCACCGATGGCAAGTGAGGTCTGGTAGTGCTCTTTCTCATAGCCAAAAGATCCGGCCATACCACAACAGCTGCTGGGAATGACATTCACTTTGGCATGTTTGAGTAGATGCAGGGCTGCAACTGTCTTCTCAACGCCCACCAATGATTTCTGGTGGCAATGGCCGTGCAGCCATACCTCAACTGCATAATCCTTAAAATCTTCAGACGTGATATTGCCCTTAGCAACCTCTCGCATGATGAACTCGTCAAACAGCAGGGCATTCTTTGCAATTCGTTTGGCATCCGCCCGCATTTCCGCAGGTACCAAATCAGGGTACTCGTCACGGAAACTGAGGATACAAGAGGGGTCAATACCCACTAAAGGCGTTTCATCAGTAACTTTATCCTTCAGTAAACTGACATTCTTTACTGCAAATTTCTTTGCCAGCTTCAAGCATCCTTTGGAAATAGCGGCACGTCCGCTTTCCACGTGCTTTGGAATCTCCACTTCATAACCCAGTTTCTGCAGCAGTTTGGCAAAAGTTTGGCCAATCTCTGCCTCCTGGAAGTTAGTAAACTCATCGGCAAACAGATAGACCTTGCCTTTATTTGTCCGAGTTTTATATCTCTTCTTTTCAATTCGCACCAATTGGCGCATAGTGCGATGGCTCAGTGTGGGGATGTCTCTTTTGGGTGAGAACTTGACAATCTGCTTGATGATATTGGAAGAGAAATTCCATGAGGCAAACAGATTGTAGATGGGCCACACATAATGCCCCAACTTTTCAACCATTGCCATACGTGCCACCGCAAACGACCTCAAAGGAGTACCCTCCTTGTCATAAATCTGTTGCAGAACCTCGGCTCGGATGCGGGTCATATCCACATTCGACGGGCATTCTGCCTTGCAGCCCTTGCAGGCTAAACAGGAATAAAGCATCTCTTCCAGCTCGTGACGTGTCAACACTTCACCATCTATGCCATGAGTCAGCACCTCACGAAGTATGTTGGCCCTGGCACGGGTGGTCATCAGCTCGTCTTTCGATTCTTTGAAAGCCGGACACATGGTGCCACCTATCAAATTGGATTTACGACAATCACCCGCCCCATTACATTGCTCAATGGAACACATCAAAGCATGGCATTGTGATTTTACACCACTTGCCCCCTCTACCTTGCACTCATCGAAATCGGCCCTCCAATTGAAATAGGTTTTGTCGTTTTTGAGTTGAGCTGCCAACGCATACTCCTGCCCCACCTCGAAACGAAGGAATTCATCCATAGGAGGAGTATCAACAATCTTACCCACATTGAAGATGCCGTCAGGATCCCAGCATTGCTTCACCTCACGCATCATTTGGTAGCATTCTTCGCCATACATCAGCGGGGTGAACTCACCACGTAAACGACCATCGCCATGTTCTCCACTCAGGCTACCCTTATGCTTCTTGCACAACTTGGCCGTTTCTTCAGCAACGGCTCTGAACAAGGCTTTACCTTCTGATGCTTTGATGTTGATGATGGGACGCAAGTGTAATTCGCCAGTACTGATATGACCATAATAAACACAAGATGTATGCAAGCGCTCCAGCATTTCACCAAAGTCCTTCATATAGGCTGGCAGGCGCTCGGGGGCAACTGCCGTATCCTCTATCACGCCTATAGGCTTGGCATCGCCCTTCATACCGCTCAACACACCCAAACCAGCCTTGCGCAAAGCCCAAACCCTATCTACATCCGCTCCATATACCCGTGTACAGGAATAAACCAATCCGCTGTCTTGTAATTCCTTTTCCAAGGCATTTGCGTTGGCATCCATATCCTTGCCATTGAACTCTGAAATCAGCAGAGCTGCTGGGTCGCCATCCACAAAGAAACGGTTTTTCTCAGCAGCAGTGTTACCTTTACTCAATTCCAAAATCTTTCCATCCATCAATTCAATGGCCACAGGATTGTGCTTCAAAGATATCAGATTGGCCTTATAACTGTCTTCCAAAGAAAGGCAGTGAGCACACAATACCATGTGTTCTTTGGGTGGTATCGGGTCAAGAGAAACCTTTATTTCCGTAATGAAGCATAGTGTGCCCTCCGAACCGCATATCAGCTTGCAAAGGTCAATATCGTTTTCAATAGCCTCATCAATGGCATAGCCACAACTACGACGACGCAGTTCTTTGTCTGGGAAGTTGTCTTCAATGAGCGTTCTCTTCGCTGGGTCATTTTTCCATGCTTCAAGTTGGGCATAGATGCGTTTCTCAAGTTCACCATCACCTCGCTTTGTGGTATCAAAGAAAGAACCATCGGACAGATAGCCTTTCAACTGCAACACATGATGACGAGTGGAACCATAAACAAGGGAATGGGTTCCGCAGGAATTGTTACCCACCATACCGCCAATGCAGCAGCGGTTGCTCGTGGAGGTTTCGGGACTGAAGAACAGGCCATAGGGTTTTAGGGCAATGTTCAGTTCATCGCGCACCACTCCAGGCTGTACCCTTGCCCAACGTTCCTCGGTATTGATCTCAAGAATCTTGTTCAAGTGCTTACTGACATCCACAACAATGCCTTTGCCCACTACCTGACCAGCAATGGAGGTTCCTCCAGCCCGAGGTATCAGGCAGGTGTGTTCATTGCGGGCATAACGTATCAGCCCAATGATGTCTGTGTCATCGTAGGGGTACGACACGCCCTTAGGCATCTCCCGATAAGCAGAGGCATCGGTTGAATAGGCTATCCTGTGTAGATTGTCAGTATATAGATTCATCAGATTGATTATGCGTTGAGATAATCCTGTATGGTTTTCAAAATCTTTTCTGAAGCGTGAGCATCGCCAAACAAAGGCGGGAATGTAGGTGCAGTTCCTACTAATTTGTTGTAAGCTTCCACGATACGGGCAGGATCAGCATCCGCAATGATACCAGCACCATGATCAACAATTTCCACCCATTCTGTTTCATGACGAAGAATCACACAAGGACGTTCAAAGAAGAACGATTCCTTCTGCACGCCACCGCTGTCGGTCATCACAATACGCGCGTTCTTTTCAAGAACGATAATCTCAAAGAATGATGCTGGGGGTATAATCTTCACACGAGGTGACGACATCAACTTCTCATAGACTTGCTTATCCAGATTTTTGTCGAGGAGGTTCTTTGTTCTCGGATGCAAAGGCAGAACCAAGGTGATGCCTTCGCGTTCGGTAATGGACAAGAGTGATGAGATGATTGCCGTTAACCGTGTGGGCTCATCCGTATTGTTGGGGCGATGAATCGTGGTAAGAATAAACTCACTAGGCTTAACACCAAGACGTGAGAGGATGTCAGACTTTTGCTCTGCGAGAGAAGCAAAGTACATGCTATTGTCATACATCACATCGCCGCTATTCACAACAAGGCGGCCTTTGCCATTCTTAAACTTTGCCGGTGACTCAAAGAAGCCTTCACGTTTGAGGTTGTCAATACCAGTTTGGGTTGGCGAGAAGCAAATGGATGACAACTGGTCGCAAACAATACGGTTCACTTCTTCCGGCATGGTCATATTGAAGGAGCGCAAACCTGCCTCAATATGAAATACAGGAATATGGATCTTGGATGCAGCAACCGCACCGGCAAGCGTCGAATTGGTGTCACCATAAAGAATGATGCCATCGAAATGCTCTGAGGTCAATACTTCCTCAATCCCAGAAATCATTTTTGCAGTTTGCACACCATGACTGCCAGAACCCACACCTAAGTTATAATCGGGTTGGGGTATTCCCAGTTCATCAAAGAAAACTTGGGACATATTGGCATCATAGTGCTGACCAGTATGAAGAATCTTCTCTTCAATCTGTCCTGCAAAATGATTCTTTACGGCTCTGGAAATGGCTGCCGCTTTTATTATCTGCGGGCGTGCGCCTATTACGGTTAAAAGTCTTATCATTCCGCTTTTATTTGTAGAATTCTTTAATTGCGTTAATTACAGTATCCTGAATCCCTTTTGTCATTTCTGTGTGAACTGGAAGTGACAGCACAGAATAAGCGCACTCTCTTGATTTATCCAGTTCCTCACCGGCACGAGTAATAGGCTTGAACGCCTCCTGCTCCTGCAAAGGTAGCGGATAGTAAATCATGCTGGGAACACCTTGTTCTGCCAAGAAAGCTTTCAATTCATCGCGTTTACCGTTCTTAATCTTCAGGGTATACTGGTGGTAAACATGTGTGCTATTGGGCAACTCCTTCGGGGTGATGAAGAACTTCTCTTCGGGGTCAAATGCTTTCAATTGCTGTGTATAGTAAGAAGCGGCTTCATAACGCGCAGCACAGTACTCGTCCAAATGCTTCAACTTTACATCAAGAATAGCCGCCTGAATGGAATCCAAACGGGAGTTGCAACCAATCACTGTGTGATAATACTTCACACGCTGTCCATGGTTGGCAATCATCTGGATGCGCTCAGCCAAAGCCTCGTCATTGGTAAAGATAGCGCCACCATCACCATAGCAACCAAGATTCTTTGACGGGAAGAATGAGGTACAACCTATGGTACCCATTGTTCCTGTCTTGGCCTTACGGCCATCACTGAAACTATAAACAGCACCAATAGCCTGAGCATTGTCCTCAATCACGTAGAGGTTATGTTCCTTTGCAAAGGCCAAGATAGGCTCCAAATCACAGCTTTGACCAAAGAGGTGAACAGGGATAATGGCCTTGGTCTTGGGTGAAAGGGCTTTCTTGATATTCTCAACGGTTACGTTGAAAGTGTCGTAATCCACATCTACCATAACCGGAGTCAAGCCAAGCAGTCCAATCACCTCGGCAGAAGCAACGTAGGTGAAAGCAGGAACTATCACTTCGTCACCTGGTTTCAGTTGCAGAGCCATCAAGGCAATCTGGAGTGCATCGGTTCCGTTGGCACAGGTAGTCACATGACAACCACCCATATACTCACTCAAATGCTGGGCAAAGTCCTTGACAACAGGCCCGTTGATAAAGGCTGTATTGTCAATGACGTTTTGTATTCCAGCATCCACCTCGTTTTTTATCTTGAGGTATTGACCTTTGAGGTCAACCATCTGTATCTTCATAACTCTCAATTTTCAATTATCAACTGTCAATTAGTACTGCACATCAACCCAGCCAAATGGGTGCTTAGCCAACGGCATCTTGGCCAGAGGGTGATAGTCACCCACCAAGCCAACGGGCTTTGCATTGCGGATGTCGTGAACAATCTGGATGCAAGGCAGGGCTTCGCTGATACGGAAACCGTCACCGGCTAAAATATTCTGATAACTTTTGGTATGAAGCTCGGTAAAACCTGCGCTGAACTCAAATTCGTCACCATCAATGTTCAGTGTGCGGTAAGTTTTCTTCTCACCTTGCACGGCATTTTCAGGAAGACATGCCGAATTTATGCTAAGGAAATAGCGCACGCGGGCGTTTTTCAAGCCCAGATAACCAGCCACTCGGTCAAAGCTCATCACATGAACGATATTCTCCTGAACAGGACCAAAGATCCACTGTAACATATCGTAGAAGTGGACACCGATGTTGGTGGCCACACCGCCAGACTTGTGGTTATTACCCTTCCAAGAAGTGTAATACCACTTACCACGTGAAGTGATGTAGGTCAAATCAATGTCATACACCTTATCCTTCGGACCTTCCTCAACCTTTTTCTTTAGGGCAGCAATGCTGTCGTGAAGACGGAGCTGGAGGATGTTGTATGCTTTATGACCAGTTTCCTCCTCTTCTCTCATCAGTGCTTCCAGATTCCATGGATTCAACACCACTGGCTTTTCGCAGATAACATCTGCACCCATACGCAAGCCGTAGCGGATGAATGCATCGTGCGTATAGTTAGGAGTGCAGATGGAAAGCCAATCAATGTTGTCCTTCGTACCTTTCACCTTGGCACAGAAGCGGTCAAATTGCTCCTGCTCCGTAAAGAATGAACACTCTGGGAAAGAAGCGTCGAGCCTTCCCACACTATCAAATTTGTCGTATGCAGCCACAAGATTGTTACCAGTGTCTGCAATAGCCTTAATGTGACGCGGAGCAATGTAGCCCGCTGCACCAATCAATGCAAAATTTGTCATAAATATTGTGTATATGAATTATATTACTCTCTTTATAAAGTCCATCAATGGAACGTTATTTTCCCAGAAGAAAACTGTAATGAAATTACCGATTATTGCTGTAATACCAAAGTCATCAAACGGCCTTCTAATATCAACAACCATAGGAATAATAAGAAAAACCAACGCAATGTTTAGATATTGGAAGAAGCCATCTTTCTTGGGGATACTCATCGATACCAAAAGGATTAAGGCCACTGAGAACAATTGAGCCACCAACTGGAAACGACCACCCGATGGAATGAGAGCCATAACATTTGCAAACGCTCCAAATAGCAGTGTAAAAGCATACATGTTGTAAATCGAAGAACCGCTCCTATAGTTTCGTCTAATACAAGGTAATAAAAAAACCAGCAGTAAGCTATAACTCCAGTTCTTGATAATACCAGAAGCGCCCACATACCAATTCGTAGCGGCCATAGCCTCTGATCTTCTGTCTGCAACATCTTGATTGACATACGAGTCAATTCGTTCTTCATAAGATTCCGGTGAATAATCAGCTAATACAGCATTGACTGATGAAAGATTTAATGAGTTAATAAAAAGTGAAACAATAAAAATAATCAAAGAAATAGTAAGAAACAATTGCCCTTGTGTTTTTGCCCTGTTTGGGATCAGTAACACATAGGCGGCTGCCATAACTGAAACATACAAGAAAGAAAAATGCACTAATGGAGCAACTACGAGCCACCAAAGTTTTGACTTATCATTATCTAAAAGATATGGCAGCATGGCATAGACATAAATATGTATTGCCGTATTGTACCTTACACCATTAATATGCGTAATGGGATTTATTAAGAAAAACAAAATTACAAGGATAACCAAAGAACCCAATTTTTTTTCGGGCAACTTATCAAGTATGTACCAGATGTTTCTTGAATAAAAGAACCCAAACACAAAGGCAAAGACTGCAAAGAGGACGTGCCCGTTATCAGTAAACCGAGAAACCAAATAACCAACAATAGGAAAATAAAAATCCAAGGTATTCTCATCCAGCAGATACCTCCCAAATATTGCTTTAATACTTTCGTTGCCGTTATACATGTCCATCAGTCTCAGCACATATCTACCACCATCTGAGCCCGACCCCAAAATAGTACCCTCTGGCCAATAGATTAGCACTGCTCCCAGATAAACACAAGCCAACCAAAAGGCATTCTTAGCCCAGGACTGTCTCCAGTTAGCAAGGCTATAAATCAAGCCTACAAAAGGAAACAGAAAAGTTAGTATAATTGCAGTACTGCCGTTATTTTTTTTATAAAGACTCATATATATTTATCAATTGTTGTGTTACTGCTTTAACATCATGTACTTTCATTGCAAACTCACGAGAAGACTTACTTATTGCCTCCAAGTCATATTTTCCATCAAGGATATCTTTCAACACATCGTAAAAACTATAAATGTCAGCATTGATGATGGGCATATTTTCGTACCTTTTATCATAGTGGCATAAATGAGGATAATAACCCGCAATTACTGGCCTGCCCAGAGCCATAGCCTCAATAGACACAGTACCGAACCAACCATTGAGTTGATCAACCACAATATCTGCCGCGATATATTCTTGAACCAATTTATCATGTGTAACATTTGTTACACACTTATAGTTGAATTGATAGCCCTCAGCTTTTAACTTGTCCAAAGCGGCTTCAATAAAATCCGACTTTTTTTGTTCCCTGTTGGTAGGACAGTGCATTATGGTTAACACTTTATCTGGTTGGATATTGAGTGGATGGTATTCAAAGGAAGATAAATCCAATGCTAATGGCACAATTATGGAATGATCTACAAATTGATAATAACAAGGAGCACAAACCAATTGTTTGTCAACCAATTTCGCTTGTCGATATATTCTTTTCACCAACTTGGTTCGGTTAACAGGCCTACCATGCCCATCAACGCCATTATTTCCTAGAAACAAATCAACATCGGTACCCAAATACTCCATGACAACTTTTTTCCCAAACAACCTATATAGAGGTAAGTCAATATTTAAAGGCCATAATGACTTGGCAAAATAGAAATGGAAAACGTTATATTTGAAAAATGAAGAAAAAAGTAGCCAAAACCGCTGTAACATACGTATCAATAGACTCTTCTGATTTAAGTCTTCGCGCATATTAATGTCAACTTGCCGTTCATAAGAATCACCTCTTGCCATTGAAATAGCAGATACCCCTTGACAACGCAATTCCTGGGCAAACATTCCAGCCTGTGTTCCATAGTTCACCAAACCATGAAACACTTTCATTTTTTCTTTTTTCATTTTCTGATTTTTTGTCGTATAACTTTTTTCAGATGCAATCTTTTTTCCAATTCACGATATGAGTAATAGCACCCAACCAACATAATAATAACAGATGGCAAGTATGACCATCCCGAATCCCAAAAATATTGAAGACAAAATACGGGAACGAGGCAAACCGATTGTATCCCAACAATTTTAAACACTCCTGACGATAAAGTATAACCATATTTTTTTCGAGCCACAGAATAAACAAAAATTGTATAGAGGGCAAAAGAAATAAGGAAAGTGATACCCAATCCTGTTATACCCCATAAATAATAACCTATCATGTTAAGAATTATAGTGACAACATTTGAAATAGTTTCATTGATGGCGAATGTCTTTTTATCACCTTTTGCAATAAATTGGTAAGATACAGCCCATGAAATGGTTTTGAAAACTATTCCTAGTGCTGCCCACTTCATATATCCAACAATAGGTAAGAATTTCTGCGAGTATAATACTATTATAGCCCACGGGGCCACTAACAAAAATAGAAGAAGCATAGGACCAATTATCAGTAATGCCACTTCCAATTGTTGGTTAACTACTTGTCCGCTTTTCACATTGTCTTGACAAACCGCAGCCAGACGGGGATAGAAATCCGTCGTCATAGCAGAGAAAACGAGTCCCACGTATGTATTTACGACAGCAAAACCAGCATTGTATAAACCCACGTCTGCTATCCCACCAGTTCTTGTAATAAAAACACGTATCAGATAAGAGCAACCCAAGACTAGCATGGAATTGTAGGTCATCACAAGCCCCAACGACATCATTCCTCGGCCTTCTCTCAATGACTCTTTCATTGAGACCTTCACCTGTTCAAACTTAACCTTCCGCGCAAAGAACCATGCCAATATAAATAATGACAGAGATTCCAACACTATGGTTGGCACAATACCTTTAACTCCCCAAAGATAATAGAACGGAACGGTGATGATCAAGCTGATTATTGATCCTATAATGCCGGCCTTGGCTAAATACTTCAATTTGCGAGTTCCTTGCAAAATTACATTTTGCCCTGCAGTTAATTGGTGCAACAATAATGTAACTGATAGGATAATAAAAGGTACGGTATAAGAATAATCCTCAAAGGTTGTCTTACTCAACACAGGCGACAAGACAATCACTGTTACCATTCCCAACAAGCCAGTTATCCATACAATTTTTCTCAGAACCGCCACTACATAACTGACACGCTTAATATCACCAGTACCATTTGCTTGCGAAACATCCCTAACAGCACTATTCGAAAGCCCCATTGCGGTTATACTCTGTATCAATGAGGTTGCAGAAGTATATAATCCTTTGATTCCCATTCCGCCAGGTCCAAGTATTAAGGCAACAAACTTGGTTTGCACAATGGTTATCAGAATCTTCCAAATTTGGACACCACCAAACAAAGAAGTCGCCTTAAAGATACTACGGTAACTCGACGTTTCGTTCTTGGTTTCTGTTGTCTGTATGTCTTTTTGCTCGTCTGACATAGAATTGCTTAGTAGCTTAATAGCTTACTTGTTTAATAGATTGTTATTGAAATTTGTTAATAATATCAATGATGTATTGCACTTCAACCATAGTAATTGTCGGTCCAATGGGCAGACTCAGCTCAGTATTATGTATATTTTCGGTAATAGGACGAGATAATTGTGGTGTATTCCAAACTTCCCTTGAATGACACTCCTGTTTATACGGAGGAATTGGATAATGAATGACAGTTCCTATACCGTTGTCTTTAAGATAATCCTGTAATTCGTCGCGCCTTTCGCAAAGAACAGGGAACAGGTGATACACATTCTGGTCGTCATCCAAACGGTCTGGCAGCGTAATCAGAGGGTTCTTGATGCCATCGTAATACAACTTGGCCATTGCCTTGCGATGGGCATTATCCTCATCAAGATACTTCAACTTCACATCCAGTACTGCGGCATGTATTTCATCCAAGCGACTGTTGCGACCTGCGTATTTGAACACATACTTCTTCTGACTACCATAATTAGCCAAAGCACGGACAGCATCGGCCAGTTCAGAGTCGTTGGTGGTTACAGCACCGCCATCACCCAAAGCACCAAGATTCTTGCCAGGATAGAAGCTATGGCCAGCTGCATCACCAATAGAACCTGTTCTGCGTCCATCGGTATGCTTGCAACCGTGAGCCTGCGCATTGTCCTCAACAAGCTTAAGGTTGTACTTTTTACACAAAGCACCAATCTTGTCCGTATAAGCATTGCGGCCATAAAGGTGAACAATGGCAATGGCCTTTGTTCTCGGAGTAATGGCTGATTCAATAAGGTCGTCATCTATTTCTAAAGTATTGATCTTTGGCTCAACCAACACTGGTACCAGGCCATTCTCTGTTATGGAAAGGATGGTAGCTATGTAGGTATTTGCTGGTACGATCACCTCGTCACCAGGCTGCATCACGCCCATCTCTATGTACGCCCGGAAAATCCAGATAAGAGCATCCAAGCCGTTGGCGCAACCTATGCAGTAATCTATACCAATATACTTGGCATAATTCTCCTCAAAGCGTTTGTTCTCTTCGCCTTGAAGGTACCAGCCATTGTTTACTACTCGGGTTACAGCGGCATTTATTTCGTCACCATGTGCCGCAGTGACATCTTTTAATGAAAGAAACGGTATCATATTACAATAATATTATTCTATAAAGCTCTTTTGATATCATATTCATCTAACCTAAACACTTCTCCATGCCCTGGGCAAACAATTATATTTTCACCAATCATACCCTCTAATAATTCTAGTGTTTGGCCCAGTTCCTCTTTTGATCCTGTTGGTAGTTTCGTCACAGTACGGATACCCTTCAAAAGTGTATCACCCGTGAACAAGTAACAACCTATCTTTATACATATACTTGCCCCTGTGTGACCCGGTGTAAGAATAAAGAGAAACTTAGTATTCAAAAAAGGCAAAACGCCATTGATTGATTCTACTGTTTTTGCGTCTTTCTCAATAACAAAACTTTCTTTGTTATCATAAAACACTGAACAATTCTTTTTTTCATACTTGATATATTCCGCACAACGTGCAGAACATACTATAGGGACATGATATTTCTCCACGAATTCATTTACACCCCAACAATGATCGAAATGTTCGTGAGTAAGTATTACATATTTTGGCTCCAGATGTTGTCCATCTATGAATGCAAATAACTCCTCGTCACTTTTACTCCCTGGATCAATAACCGCGCATTCCCTACCAACTGCCTTGTCATAAATCACAAAGCAGTTGGAGGGAACGGGGGTATTTTTTATTTGTTGTATTGTAAGCATTACATAGCAACCATCTCGTGGTCGAGTTTGAATGTTTTATCTTTAACGAAAACACCATTTTCGAAATCCACGAAATAATAAGGATTCACGTCAAGGCATTTCTTATATTCTATGGAAGCATTCTTCTCGTCAACAATGGATATTGTGCCGTCGCCACATGGTGCTATGAAAGCCGTGCCGTTGTCGTACATCTTCTGCTCGTAGTTGTAGGATGCCGTGTTGGGAATCACGCTCTTGTAGCGAACGAACAAGGCATATTCCTCAATGCTGGTCTTGTCGCCAATGGTGACATTACCACAAAAAACACGATCATAGCGGTAGTCAACGGAATACAACCATTCCATGTAGTGCATATAGGTGAGGCAATCGCCAATTTTCGGTCCGAGGAAAAGGAATTTAACATTGTCGCGATGGCGCAGCTTGTCGAATGTGGAGTTTTCGCCACACGACACATGACCGACACCTGTCACGAGGTCTTTATCCTCACCTAACAAAGCCACCGACATCAGCGGGTCAGCCGAACGGATTACTCCTTCCTGTTTGCGGAAGAACTCGTTCAGCACACCCATGCGCGAGGCTGTGGTTGCAGGGTTATAGTCCAAGCCATTGCAGAAACTGAAGGTGAACGTGGGCATACAAATAGTCTTCACCCCCAATGCCTTAATCACATTCAGCAGTTCACCCAGCATTACGGACTTTTTCAGTTGCGGATTGGGTTGACCGAACGACAGAGAGGTGTGAATATAAAGCGTGTCGCATTTATCCGCGCCCAAAGAGAGCAACGTCTCTATCATTGATTTATTGGTAACCCATTTACCGTCTTTTGCTAAAAACAGATTTACTTCATTCATATTATCCTCAATTTATTATTTTGTACTACGTCCACCGTCCACAAAGAGGGTTTGCCCGGTAATCCACTTTGCTTTGTCGCTTAACAGGAATTCCACATAGTCTACAACATCTTGTGGCGTACCCCAACCAAGCGGTGTATCCTTTAAGAATTCTGCAACATAGTCCGGATTCAAATTACTACTCATTGGAGTTTGAATACCACCCGGCATTAAAGCATTAACACGGACTTCCGGTGCGAGTTCTCGAGCCATTGTATATGTCAAAGCGTTGATAGCCCCTTTCGAAGCGGCATATATCGAGTTGCCTTCGTTACCACGCAAGCTTACTAAAGCTGAAATCAAAACCACTTTTTCCAAAGCATTCTGATTGGTTTTCTTCAATAAAGCCTTCACTATCTCAAAAATCGAGAAAATGTTCACATTGAAAACAAGGTCAATTGAAGCAATGCTGGTGGTCTTCAATGGGGTGAGTTTTGTCAAACCTGCAAAATGGACATACTCATCAACGACGGCATCGTTCTCCTTGAGCAGATCGGTTAACGACTGTGCTATATTTTCACGTTCTGTGGCAAAATTACAATGCCAAAGCAGGTGTTGCTCCTGATTCTGACAATCAGCAAGCACACCTTGGAGTTGCTCTAGATTTTCACTGGCCATTATCAACTTGCGCGAACCGGAAAACTGCTTGGCACATACGGCACCCATACCTGAAGATGCCCCAGTGATAAGTGTGTATTTTTCCATGATGCTATGTTATCGTGAAAGTACTTCGTTGCAGAAAACTTCAATACTATCAAAAGCTGCAATTTCCGCTGCTTTCATACTTGTATGGTAATCGGAGTCAAGCATAGCAAGGATTGAAAGACTTGTAAGCGAATCCCACTCATCGTAATCTGTGAACTTCTTTGTCACATCGAGGTCATCAACTTCGAGGATTTCTGCCAATTTGTTTTTTAATTCTTCCATTTTTCTAAATTTTTATTGTTAATACTATAGTTAAAACTCTATAATCTTGTTAAAGTTCATATTGCCCATCTCCATCATGATGCTGCTCCAGGTGAGGCCCACGCCAAAACCGGCCATGCAGAGCTTCATCTTGCCATTGACCAGCTGGTCGCCAAGATTGTAGCTGATGCAGGTGGGAACAGTTACGCCACTGGCGTTGCCAAAGTTTTCCACAATATTGGCTGGCATCTTCTCATGAGGGATGCTGAGCTTGTCTGCTAATTTATGAAGCATAAACTTGTTGGGTTGATGGAACATGTACCAATCCACTTCGTTGCGGTCAACACCACTCTGCTCGTACAGATGTTCAATCATAGGAGGAACTTCTCGCTGCACAAAATTGAATACATCGTCGCCTTGCATAACGAGGTTGTCCTTGCTACGGAAGTTACCAGCGGCATCTTCTTCCATCACTGCTGTTTCGGGCGAGCAAGGCAGGCGGAACCCACCGGCAGGGATATTGAGCACCAAGGCACCCGTTCCATCCATCTTGATGTTGGCATAGATAGGGTTCTCAGCTTCGCATTGCTCCACAATGGTAATAGCAGCCGCATCACCTACAAGCGGTTTACTATTCCTGTCTTGGGGACTTACCTTGGGGCTAAGCACATCTGCATTCAACAACACCACTTTCTTTATGGAACGTTGATCAAGCATCATACACGCCTGAATCATGCCCAACTCGAAACCGGCACAACCTTGGTTGATGTCCATGCAGAGGCAATCCTGACGCAAGCCGAAATGACCGTGAAGCAGGTTGCTAGTAGGAGGCATAAAATAGTCGGGCGACTGACTCACAAAAAGCAAAGCGTCAATCTCCTCTGGTTTGAGCAGATTGTTGTCGAAGAGGTATTGCAGACCAAACTGACAAAAGTCGTAAGAGGTCTGCCCTGGTGCGGCAATGCGGTGCTCGTTATAACCCATTGCCAACTTGAGTTTCATGCTCTTGGCTGGCGAGAAGTTATAATTAGCCATCTCGTCCTCAAACTTTACCGCCTTCTGGGGCAGGATGGTGAGGATGCCGCTAATTCGTTTGTGTTTGAATAAGAAATCCATGGGCGTTTATTTTGCTCCGTTTTTAACCAAAAGTGCCACGATGGCATCCACCGTTGAGAAGTTCTCGGGCAGGATGTCCACGCCATCAATGGAGATGCCATAAGTGGAATCCAATTCGCTGACGAGGTTCACCATGTCGAACGAATCCAACATACCTTCTTCAATAAAGTTCACGCCTTCCTGGGTGAAGTCAAACTCCGGACGGAGTTCCGTCAAAATCTTGATAATCTGTTCTTTCATATTGCTATAGTTTTAATTACATTGCATAACAAAGTCATACATATTCTCTTCTTTGAATCCATAATGAACATACCTCTTAATGGCATTTTCGTTGTCACGTATCACCCAAAACAGCTGACGCTTGGTGTCCTTGCCTTCCTCGAAGAAACGCCTCAGCAAACGTGAACCCACTTTCTTGTCTCTGTAGTCGGGATGGGTAAACCAGTAGCGCAGGTAGAGCGTGGTAGCGTTCAACTCGTAAATCAAGAAACCTGCCATTTTCCCTTCCTCCTCGCACACCAGCACATGACCTTGGCGGGCGTAGTCCAGCAGTTCCTCATCGTAAGGTATCTGTTCGTTTTGAGGGTTAAAATACTCGTGAAGCAACTGGCTTACCTGTGGGATGTCAGCTTCAGTTGCCTTGCGGATGCTGTCATCTGGCGTATAGTCGAAAGGCTCAGCCATGCGGGTCATACGCACCAATGAGGTAGCTACCTGACAGCCCTTGCTTTTAAACAGTTCCACCATAGGCTGGCATTGCACATCGCGCCCCACAATGTCAAACATCATGGTGGTGGCAGCATGCTCAGCCATAAATGCCGAAAGGTCGGCACCAAACTCATCATGCGTGGTAGAACAGTAAAAAACATTCCAGAATGTGGGCGACTGCTTGACGATAAACAGCGTGCTGCCAATGCGCTCCGCATAACAATCACCTTTGGCAATCCACAACCCATGCTTCACGGGATCGAGAAAGAAATTGGTGAGAACCCCTTTGCGCAGCGAACGGACATCAACAACCTTACCTTGAAGTTGTTCAAGGGAAACAATTTGTTCCATAAAATTAATAGGCTACAGACTGGACTCAAAACTTGTCCAGTCAAAATGGTGTTAGTAATAACTACAATTTTTTTGCACTCAACAGAGAAATAATTTTATTCCTCAACTAACTTGCTATAATACAAACGGTCAATCTTGCCGTTGGTGTTGCGTTTCAGCTCGGGCAGATAGTGATACACTACGGGAATCATATACTTAGGCAGGGTGTTACCGATAGACTTGCGGAAATCGGCAGCAGTGAGTTCGTTCTCAGCCTCATAGTAGAGCGTAATCTCTTTCCGCTGGTGATTATACACTACACAGCCGTTCTTCACTAATTTAAGCGTGTTGATGATGACATGTTCAATCTCGCCCAGCTCGATGCGGTAGCCCATGTGTTTGATGAGACTGTCCTTGCGGCCTTTGAACACAATCTCGCCACGGTCGTTAATGAACACCAAGTCACCCGTGCGATAGATGATTTCAGGGTAGCTGTGGTTCAAAGGATTTTGCACAAAGGCGGCAGCGGTCTTTTCGGGATTGTTGTAGTAGCCCATGGCCAACGACGTGCCACGGATGCAAAGCTCGCCTTCCTTGTTGGCCTCAGTGACGTTCTGGTTGTTCTCGTCGAGAATCAGGATGTCGGTGTTACGGAACGGCTTGCCAATCGGGATAGGCTCGTCGTCGGCAATCTCACGCTCGATGGTGTAATACACGCAGTCGAGCGTAATCTCGATAGGGCCGTAGAAATTGGCGAAGGTGGTCTGTGGCAGGCTGTGGCGCCAGATGTTGAACTGCTTGGTGGGGAACACCTCGCCCGCAAACCAGCAGAGGCGCAACGTTGGCAGTGGCACCTGTTGCAGCAATCCCATGTTGGCAATGTTCACCATGATGGTCGGCACCCAGAAGATGTAGCTCACCTTCTGCTCCTGCATCAGTTGGAGAATCTTCACTGGAAAGGCCGAGTAGGTGTCGGGGATGACTACGATACTGGCACCCTTGCCCATCAAAAGGCACATCTCATAACTCCAGATATCGAACACCACGGGAGAGAGAGAACCGATGACATCATTCTCGGAGAAACGGTACTCATCAAATGTCTGTGCCATAAAGTCGATAAAGCTCTTGTGGTTCAGCACCACACCTTTGGGAGTGCCAGTACTGCCGCTAGTGTTAATGATGCAATAAGGGTCGGTGTCAATAAGGTCGGAAATGCGAGCCAGCAGAGCCTCCTGCGATGGTGCTTCGGCATTGACCTCTTCCACTTTAATCACCACAGCATTGTTGGCCGCAGCAATAGGTTCAATAATAGCTTTGAACTTGTTGTTGGTAATAACCGCAGCGGGCTGAATCAGGGCGAAGATGTTGCCAAGACGCTCGGCAGGGTTCTTCACATCGAGATTCATGTAGGCATTGCCGCTGTAGGTGATGGCGAGGTCGGCCTGCAAAGCCTCCACGCTTTTGGGCATAAACACCGCAACGGGGCGGTTTTTGGTTTGGACGCTCTCAACAATCACACCCGCAGTGCGGCGAGCCAGCACGTCAAGTTCAGCGAAGTTGACCTTGCGCTCACCGTCGATGATGGCATTACGTTCCGGGTACCGTCTGACGGTCTCCACGAAATACTCTATAAGATTGATTTTCATATGATGATAATTATTTATATTATTTCATATTCATTATTCTTTTTACATTTGCTGCACATCTGTAAAAGTCTTCTTTTTTTATACCTCCAGTAAGGAAAATACCATCTTCTGATTCTCTCTGTCCGTCATATACCATTCCAAACATCTTATTAAATTTAATCACTTTTTTATTGTTTATGTGAGTCCCATCGGGGCTATAATTATAATTCAAACCTAATAACTCAAAAGCAATTTCATTTGAAATTAAAGAAGAGGCCACGATAGCTTCAGTAGGCATATTATCATCAAAAACCAAACTGCCCGTTGTAAAAGTGCCGTTTTCTTGAATATTGTATATTCGGTTTACCCCACAACGTATGCCATTATTACTATAAATCAAATAATAATCAAGGCCTTCTCGTTCGCGTTTTTTATACTCCCTAATCCATTTTTTTTGAGCCTCAATATCATTTGAAGTTTTATGAAGGAACCCACCGACCTTGGGGTTTGTCCTAATTTTGACTATGAACTCCGCATCGTCTTCGTTCACGAAACGATAATCATAACCGTATTTCCTTCCGCTAAAATCTGGTGGTAAAATTATTCTCATTTTTCTTTATTTAATAAATTCAAATATTCATCATACTCCCGTATATAATCCTCCTTTTGATAGCCATGGGAAGCAAGTACTAGACAAATGCTTCCCGAAGAGAAACCCTGCTCAGAGGCCCAAATCATCGGAGGTACATGGAGACCATAGAACGGTCGATTTAGAAGCACAGTGCGCTTATTTGTACCGTCATCTAAAAGTACCTCGAAAGCACCGCTTGCTGCGATAAGAAACTGATGACACTCTTTATGGGCATGGGCTCCACGGCTTTCACCACCAGGGATGTCATAACTATAAAAAACCCTCTTTACCTCAAATGGAAGATGAACATCATTGTAGATGTAGGTCAAATTACCCTGAGGGAAGTGATTTTTGGGTAATTCTATGAACGAGCAGTCATAGACTGTGGGTAGTTTATTGCTCATACTCCTGCAAATTTTAGGAATTCTTGATAATCACGGATATAGTCGTTTGCATCGTATTTGGTGGAGGATAGCACAAGTGCGAGAGAATTTGTTGAGAAGTTCTGCATTACACGCCACAAACCTTTTGGTACATAGAGTCCATTATATGAGCGATTGAGGGAGAATGTCTTTTTCTCCTTACCATCATCAAGGACCACATCGAAACTGCCGCTAAGAGCCACGATAAATTCCTGAGTTTCCTTATATGCATGACCACCACGGGTTTCACCACCAGGTACGTCGTATATCCAAAATGTACGCTCTATTTTGAAAGGGATGTCTTTCAACTCCTCTATCACTGAAAGATTGCCACGAGGATCAGCGATTTTGGACAATTGTATTATCTTTGGTTGTTCCATATTATTTAGCTAAAGTACGGGAATTGACTTCTTCTTTCATTTCATCAATGACCTTCAAAAGGTACTGACCGTACTGGTTCTTCAGCATCGGTTTAGCAATTTCACGCATACGTTCCTCACTAATCCAACCATTGCGGTAAGCAATGCCTTCAAGGCAAGCGACTTTTAGGCCTTGACGTTTCTCAATGACTTCCACAAAGGTAGAAGCTTCAGCTAGGCTATCATGTGTACCTGTATCAAGCCATGCGAAGCCTCGGCCAAATACCTGTACTTTCAGTTCACCATCCTTAAGGAATTCCTGATTGACAGTAGTGATTTCCAGTTCTCCACGGGCAGATGGTTTGATGTGCTTGGCCACATCAACGACCTTATTGGGGTAGAAGTAAAGTCCTACAACTGCATAGTTACTCTTAGGTTCTTTAGGTTTCTCCTCAATACTGAGGCAGTTCCCTTGCTTGTCGAATTCAGCCACACCATAACGTTCTGGATCGCTTACCCAATAGCCAAAGACGGTGGCTTTCTTGTTCTCTTCTGCATCTTTTACAGCATTGCGGAGCAAGTGTGTGAATCCTGCACCATAGAAAATATTGTCGCCGAGCACCAAACAGGCGCTATCATCACCAATGAATTTCTCACCAATGATGAATGCCTGTGCCAGACCATCAGGAGAAGGTTGCTCGGCATATTCGAAATGTACACCATAATCTCTACCATCACCAAGCAAACGCTTGAAGCCTGGGAGATCGTAAGGTGTAGAGATAATCAGAATATCTCTGATTCCTGCCAGCATCAATGCACTGATGGGATAATAGACCATCGGTTTGTCGTAAATGGGTAAAAGTTGTTTACTCACACCCTTGGTTATGGGGTAAAGTCTGGTGCCGGAACCTCCAGCGAGAACTATTCCTTTCATAAGAATAATGTATTAATATTTGTTCTGGCAGGCAGTATCGAACTGCAAACTTTCGTTCCACCTGTGCTGCCAGAAATCCATTTTACAATCTACCGTCAACAATGTTTCTATCCAACGTACATTTCACATCGAAGATAACATGTTTTTCTTTCAAGAGAGCAGGAACATCAAGCCCATCAAACTTCTTGTGGGCCACGGCTGCAACGCAAGCGTCGAACTTATCGGTTGGCAGCTCGTTCACAACCTTGATGCCATACTCATGCTCAACAATGGCAGGATTTGCCCAAGGATCATAAACAGTAATATTGAGGTTGTACTCCTTCAGTGACTTGTAGATGTCAATAACCTTGGTATTGCGCACGTCGGGGCAGTTTTCCTTGAAAGTAAAGCCAAGGATAAGGATGTTGCTGTTCAGAACTTGAATGCCTTTCTTAAGCATCAGTTTGATAGTCTCTGTAGCTACATACTCACCCATACCATCGTTCATGCGACGACCGGCAAGTATAATTTCGGGGTTGTAGCCGTGGCGCTGGGCGCACTGGGCCAGATAGTACGGGTCCACGCCAATGCAGTGGCCACCAACAAGACCCGGACGGAAAGGCAGGAAGTTCCACTTGGTACCGGCTGCTTCAAGAACATCGAGGGTATCAATACCCATCTTGTTGAAGATCTTGGAAAGTTCGTTCACGAAAGCAATATTGATATCACGTTGAGAGTTCTCGATGACCTTGGCTGCCTCAGCAACTTTCATTGTCGGAGCCAAGTGCGTACCAGCAGTAATCACAGAAGAGTAAACCTCATTAATGTACTTTCCAATTTCAGGGGTAGAGCCGGAAGTAACTTTTTTGATATGCTCAACGGTGTGCTGCTTGTCACCTGGGTTTATGCGCTCAGGAGAGTAGCCACCATAGAAGTCAACATTCATCTTCAGGCCAGAAACCTTTTCCACAACAGGGATGCACTCGTCTTCGGTGACCCCGGGATAAACGGTGGATTCATAAACCACCACATCGCCTTTGCCGATGACCTTGCCGACTGTTGTTGAAGCACCAACAAGCGGGGTGAGGTCAGGATTGTTGTCACTATCGACAGGTGTAGGAACTGCCACAATGTAGAAGTTGCAATCGCGAATCTTCTCAATGTCGCTGGTGCAAATGAAGCCGTGGTTCTTGATGGCATCTTGCAATAGCTCATCAGCAACCTCAAGAGTAGCATCGTGGCCAGCCATGAGAGCGTCGCAACGCTTCTGGTTCATATCGAAACCGACAGTTTGATACTTAGTTGAAAACAGGCGAGCCAGAGGCAGGCCAACGTAACCGAGCCCGATTACACAAATCTTAGTCTCTTTCATTGTAAATATGTTATTTGATTAATTATTGAATTCTATTTCCTTGATTGTACAATTATTTTGGGTTGAATAAATAGAGTTTGCAGGAACGATTCCTTTGACGACACTCCCAGCGGCAATGATGGTATTATCTCCAATTATTGAACCTTTAAGTACTATTCATTTAATCCAATCCACACATTATTACCGATAACAATTTCTTTCGGGAGGTCTCTTCCTTTTGTTCTGTCTAAACTATTTGTTTCATGTCCATTGCTGTCAATAATATTAACACCCGAAGCCATAACACAATTATTACCAATCGTTATATTCTTCTGTGCATGTATATATACGCCATTAAGTCTGCAATTGTCACCGATTATTATTTGACTTCCATTACCGTCACATAGTAATGCCGTAGGGAAGGGCATAGCTCCATGATAATTTCTCGAGGAAGTTCCTATTCTACAATTATTTCCAATTTTCACCCCGTTCATTATAACTATTTGGCAAACAGTTTATTGAAGATTTATAATACAAAACAGTATTCGCCCCAATCTCTATTCCACGTTTAAATGAAACAAATTTGGTGTGAAGATTTGATAACAACCAAACAAAATAAGATACTATTCTGCGCATTTTATAAATTCTTTTTATACCAATCAATAGCCTCATTCAGACCACGAGTAAAGTCGTATTGAGGGTCGTAACCCAAAAGTCGCTGGGCTTTGCTGATGTCAGCATTACTATGTTTGATGTCACCTTTACGGTCTGGGCCAAAGATGGGTTCAATATTCTTACCAAGGGCTTTAGTCAGGTCGTAATAGATGTCAATTAAGTATTCACGACCACCGTAAGCCACATTGAAGGCTTCTCCACTTGCCTCATCAGGTGCCAAGCAAGCTTTGAGATTGGCCTCAATCACATTCTCAATGTATGTGAAGTCACGGCTCTGTTTGCCATCACCGTTGATGGTTGGGCGCTCATCGTTCAGGAGTTGCTTGATGAACTTGGGGATTACGGCTGCATAAGCTCCATGTGGGTCTTGTCTCCTTCCGAAAACGTTGAAGTAGCGGAGTCCTATATTCTTCAAGCCATAGTGCTTGTGGTACTGTTTGCCCCACTCTTCATCGCAACGCTTGCTGAGGGCGTAAGGACTGAGCAAGTTACCTTCAACTCCTTCTTTCTTGGGAAGGTGAGCCTCGTCGCCATACACAGAGCTACTGGATGCATACACAAAGGTCTTTACGCTTTTCTGACGTGCTGCTTCCATCATATTCAGTGTGCCTTGGATGTTATTTGCACAATAGAAGAGTGGCATTTCAATGCTGCGAGGAACACTGCCCCAAGCAGCTTCGTTAAGGACATAGTCCACACCTTCACAAGCACGCATACAAGTATCAAGGTCTTTGATGTCGCCCTTAATAAACTCGTAGTTAGGATTGTCCTTAAACATATCCACATTGGCTTGCTTGCCAGTGGAAAGGTCATCGAGACAACGAACTCGATACCCCAGTTTCAAAATCGCTTCACAAAGATTGGAGCCAATAAAACCTGCTCCACCTGTAACCAAGAACAAGGACTCCTTGGGAAATTGAAGTTCTGTATATAGCATATTCTTAAACTTTATATATTCGTTAAATCATCCCGTTCGAAGCCAGGATTGTAGCAGGTTTGGCAGAAATAACCGCCATCCTGCTGCTTAACCAAGTCACCATTTTTTGCCTCGGCAAAAGCGTAATCAATTAATTCTATTGTATCGTTATCCATACGTGCACAGCAGACTGTGGTTTTTGCTCCTTTCTTCTGATAGCGACCTTGTGCAACCACAATCTTTTCCAACAATGCAGCCAACAGGTCAGGAGTCGTGTACAGCTGTTCATTGTAGGCAGGGGTTAAAACGACTACTTTCTCCACACCATGCTCGATAGCGGACTGCATCACGTTATCAACCGAATCCTGCAGGTTGCGGCATGCGTCAGCAGGATACGACTCAATGTCTGTGACGGATTTGAGCGACGGGATGCAAAGCACAAGGTCGACGCTAGGCATAGCATCATCCACGGACTCGCTGTCGTTCATGTCAGCACAATAGTATTTCACCTTGGATGCTGCTTCGGGATTCTGAGACAGAAGTTCATCACGCGTGGCAACGAGACGTTCTTCGTTGTTATCAAACACACGAATCTCTTTGGCACCGTTGTACAAGGCGTGTTGTATCACTTCTCGCCCCACACTTTCAGTACCACCTGCTATGAGCAATGTTTTATCTTTATATACGTTCATAACGTTTTAATTTTTCTTATCTAAAGATGGCAGGCCCGCTGGGAATTGAACCATTGTATGAGAGACCAGCGGGCTCCCCGCCCCTTTATTATCTTTTTTATTCATGCGGCTTGACTGGCAGGCCCTGGCGGCTGTGTGGATGGCCACAGGAGCCTGCCGTCGAACAAGAGCCACAGGCTGCGCGTAAAGACCTGAGGACTCTGTGCCGCTATTTGTTATTTCTTTATATTAATCTGAGGCTTATTTTTGTATATTCCCACAATACATAAAATCATAATTAGTACACCCACAAGGGAACCTGAATATTTGAAGAGTCCCGTAAATTCGAACACCATACCACCATCACGGATATCTAGAAAGCACAGAATCAGACCTGCTAATGCAAATAATCCAAACAAAACAAACTTGATTATCATATAAGTCTTTTCAAGTTCTATGCCTTTTTCATTCACTGAACGTGGTTGACCCTTAGAAACAAACTCTTTCTGCTTTTTTGAATGAGGTTTACCTTTTGCTCCTCTCCTTTTTGAAGAATGATGCCCTTGACCCTTTGGTCTCCTTGAATTATGTTTTTTGTTTTTGGTACTCATTACTTTATTTTTTTACAGGTTTTTGTGATTGGGATAAAGTTTTAGAGATGCTCTTATCTATGCTCATGGAAGCATAGTATGACAAATACACCACTTTTCCGTTTGTAAGTTTTGCTTCAGATGCCTTTTGATAGGTGCTTTTCAAATCTGCCATAAAGTATGGTCTCCTTTCAAATTGTTATTAAATGGGTGGAGTGTCCCATGTGATTCATAAATGACATATATGCGATGATTAGAGCGCTTTTCATCCTCTTGCGGAACAATGAGTTGTCCCGCGCCCATCACCATTAGCAAATGACTATGCCCGTAGGCGTATTCTGTGGCATCTAAAATCGTCGTTACAGAAACTTTTATTTTTGAAATATCCTCTTTCAGTTCATCTTGTTTTATGCTCTCACAAATCCAAATAAACCTAGGCATTGCCGTACACACTATCAAATCCTTGTCATGCCTGTCGAGCGAGGATTTTACAATATAGTTTTTGAAAGAGCGTGATGTGGTCAGAAGCACCCTGTTGTAGTAATCTGTATCATTGACACCAAAATCTACATTCTTATACACATCCTGAAAATCGGCAAGGACTTTGGTCACATCTATTTTATGTGCATCCAGTAAAATGTTGTCGGACTGTGGTACAATAAATGTAATAATCTTTTTCTCGTCATCACATAACGCATATGGCCTTTCGTTGTCATTGATGGTAATAAGCCTTGGTGACAAAGGAAATAACCTGTTCTCTCGACCGATGACAAGATAGGCATGTTCGCCCTCCGATACCAACAAAGGAAAGCCCGATTCTATGTAGCTATGAAGAAGACGCTGGAACTCTTTCTCCTCGAAAACAGTTTGATTATCAACTTCAGGGTTGTCCTCATCCTTGCACTGGAATTTTCGGGTTGTCATCCCCATACTGTTGAATGATCTCACCATTCCGTCGATGTCAATGCCCGTGGACGGTTGAAGCATTTGGAAAACATTGTCGGTGTTGTAATTGGCAACATCACTCGGCAAAACTCGATGATAACGATTGTATCTTCTGGAAAAATAGTCAAGAGCAACTACTATAGATGTCTCTGCACAAGTACACATCTCTCCATCCTGACCACAGAAAGGAAATCCAGACACATTCAGCATCTTACCCATAATACTGGATGGCCTCTTACACATACATATCGAGAAGCAGTGGTCGTTGTAGACAGAGGGCGACAAAAAAGAATAACCAATTACGCGCCTTGGCGTTGGACGTAGCACCATATAACCCAAATATGTATTGTCGTTCGCCTCTTCGTAGAAATTGTCGCCATTTACAACAGGTTTGAAGAAAGACACTCGAAAACAATAACGCCCGTGATTACCATGCTTGCGTGAATAAAAATGGTAGTAGGTGTCGCGATAAACTTCGTCGATATAAGGATACTCTACACAGCATGTCAAATCAGAGCACATATCATTGGTCATTCTTTTAATTCCCTCAAGGACAACAGTATCCGGCACATTCAACTCCTCTGAGAACAACACTAAATATGCTGCAGTTTTCAGTTCGTTGATTTTGCAAAACATGTAAGATATCTGCTGCGTAGAGAGCGGTTTGGTCCGTGCCTCTACGCCCGACAATGCTGCTGGTGCTTGTGCCGGTGCTGGGGTGGTTTGTTTTGAACGAAAGAGTTTATTGATTACTCCTTTAAAATCCATCGGGTAGACAATTCTTAATAATAAGATGGTGCTATTATTGTGTTCGGAACAAATGCGTGTCTGTCACCCTGAACAATGACCGTTGTCCTATCATAATTAAACAAGGATTGGTTCTGCACATTCAGCGCAGGCTGCAATTCGTGAATCAAAGCTGCTTCGACACGTTTTCTATCAGCCTCCGAAAAAGTCGTCTCCGCATAGCAATAAAACAATTGTTCGCCATATTTTAATGTATCTAAAAAATCTTGCCTACGGTCATGTTCGTTGTGGCGATTTCCAATGTTTTCGGTTTCCCCAATATATATCAGTTCATTAAGTATTGCTGAGGGTGGTTGGCTCACTGTATTCAATGAACCCCTGTAAACAAAATAAATACCTGATACTGTAGGAAACAGTGTCCTGGTCTCATCTTTGAAGTAACCTACCATTTCGATATTATATGTTTTCTCCATCTCGGATAATGAGTTTTCTTATTGAAAATGATTCATTGTTGCCTGTATGCTGCATGTACGTCCAACCTGCCATGAGAGTGGCTCCGGCTACGCGTAAAGACCGGAAGACGTTGTTTAGATATGATATACTCCCTCAAGCGGGCAGATGTTGTGGCAGTCGAGAATGACTTTGCCCTTCAGTTTGTCCCAATTCTGCTTGATGTGGTCGTGCTTCACCATGATGACTACCATATCCACCTCGTTGAGGAACTGGTCGAAGTCCAGAATCTGGTTCTTCACAATCTCCTTGTCGGTGAAGAAGGGGTCGAAGGTTTTCAGTGGACGGGCGAGGTGGCGCTCCTGAATATCCAGCATCTGAAGGGTGGGGCTTTCACGGATGTCGTCCACGTTCTCCTTGTAGGTCAAGCCATAGAGACCAACCTTACGGTTGTCGGTGATGCCGTGTTCTTCCATAATCTCGTGGATGCGTTCGAGCACGAACACAGGTTGGTAGTCGTTGGTCTTCATGCTCTCGTCGATGACCTTGGCCAGCTGGGGATAGTCGCCCACGAGGAACCAGGGGTCAACCGAGATGCAGTGGCCACCCACGCCCGGGCCGGGTTGCAGAATGTTGACACGCGGGTGCATGTTGCAAATCTTGATAATCTCGTACACGTCCATATTGTCGTGGCGGCAGATGCGCGAGAGCTCGTTGGCAAAGGCGATGTTCACAGCACGGTAGGTGTTCTCAACAACCTTGGTCATTTCAGCAGTACGGATGTCGGTAACAACAATCTCACCTTGACAGAAACTGGCGTAGTATTTCTTTACCTTCTCGCCTATTTCCTTGTTGTCGGCACCGATGGTACGGTTGTTATGAAGGAGTTCATACACCATGTTACCCGGAATGATACGCTCAGGAGCGTGAACAAGATTGATATCCTCACCAATCTTGAAACCGTTGGCCTCGATCACGGGACGGACGTACTTGTCAATCGTTCCAGGGCTAACTGTGCTTTCCACCACAACGGTTGCACCCTTCGGACACACTTTCATCACGTCCTTAACAGCTGCCACCACGTAGCAGGCGTCAACCTTCTTCGAGAACTTGTCGTATGGGGTAGGGACACTGACGATGTACATGTCAGTCTTCTGGTATTCGGTGGTGAACTTGATACCCTTAGCAAGGGCGGCCTGGAACAGTTCGTCAAGGCCTTCTTCCTTGAAGGTGGTCTTGCCGGCATTGAGGGTTGCCACCAGTTCTTTGTTGTAGTCAGTACCAATGACCTCGACACCGTGGGATGCCATCATGAGGGCTGTGGGAAGCCCGATGTAGCCTAAGCCAATAACATTAATCATTGTATTTCGATTTTAATTGTTTATTTTACTTCGTATCTGTCAACTTCTTCGCCTTTCAAGGCACGGACGATGCGGCTGCAAGCCTTACCGTCGCCATAGGGGTTGACGGCTTTACTCATCTTTTCGTAGGCTTTCTTGTCGTCGAGCAGGGTGCTGACCTCGTTGACAATGAGGTCGTGGTTGGTGCCCACAAGATGGACGGTGCCGCTCTTGAGGGCCTCGGGACGCTCGGTGGTGTCGCGCATCACCAGAACGGGTTTTCCAAGGCCGGGGGCCTCTTCCTGGATGCCGCCAGAGTCGGTGAGGACAACGGTGCTCTTCTCCATCAGATAGACGAACTCCAGATATTGAAGAGGTTCAATGAAGAAGAAATTGTGAGCCTCACCCCAGCCCTCTCCTGAAGGCGAGGGGGCCTTATGCTCGAGAACTTCCTTCCCAAAAACCTCCCCAATGGGCTTGCGAACGTTGGGGTTGAGGTGCATCGGATAGACGAAGTCCACATCGGGGTATTTCTCGCTGAGGTCTTTCATAGCCGTTACCATGCTGATGAAGCCGTCACCAAAATTCTCACGTCTATGTCCTGTGATCAGAACTAATTTCTTTCCATTGTTCAAACGTGTAACATCATATCCAGCGGCCATCAGCACATTGATTTGCTCGTCAGCCAAGGCCTTGTCGCTCTTCAGCTTCTCCACCACCATGTGGAGGGCATCGATTACAGTATTGCCCGTCACGAAGATTTGACCTTGGGCTTTCTCCTCTTTCAGATTGCTCTCGGAGAGCGGTGTGGGTGAGAAGTTGTAAGTGGCAATTCGGCCCGTAATCTGACGATTCATCTCCTCCGGCCAAGGACTGTAGATATTATGCGTACGGAGTCCCGCATCCACATGGCCCACAGGAATCTGCTGGTAGAAAGCAGCGAGAGCAGCAGCTGTGCTGGTAGTGGTATCGCCATGCACCAACACCACGTCTGGCTTACATTGTGCAAACACATCACGCATACCTGTCAGTACACGGGCGGTCACGTCGTAGAGGTCCTGCCCCTGCTTCATAATGTTGAGGTCGTAGTCGGGCGTGACCTCAAATATACGCAACACCTGGTCGAGCATTTCGCGATGCTGTCCGGTGACGCACACGATGGTTTCAAAATCATTCGGATATTTCTGGAACTCCTTCACCAGCGGGCACATCTTGATGGCCTCGGGGCGAGTGCCGAAGACGAGCATTACTTTTTTCATATTGTTAAAAGTATAATTAAACTTGCATTGTTTTGGATGAAGCGGCAGAACCCGCAGGGAATTGAACGTTTTCGATAAGCCGAATGCAGACGAACTTGTTCGTATGCTGAGGCAAGAAAACATCCCCTAAAGGGAACCATAAATGAGAGACCTACGGGTTCTCCTCCTCGTTTGATGTCTGATGGAAGAGGGATAGGGTAAGATGTTTATTCAATACCCGTTCCTTCTCAGACTATATTGTAGGGCATCAAGGCTGTGCGGAAGACCCTTCAGCCCCGTTGAGCGACCACCGGCTGCGCGTAAAGACCGGTAACCGCGTTAATCCTTTAGCTAAATAGCTTCGTTGCTTAATAGAATTACTCACTCCATCTATCATAAACTACATTATGTCAGCAGAAGCTGTAATTCTGCCTTCGTCCACAATCTTCTTCAAAACGAGACGGATGCGCTCCCAGTCGGAGGACTGAAGCTCGTTGCTCGCATTGAGCATTTGGCCAGCCGAGGGGCATTCCTCCATGTCTCGGTAAAGCACTTAGTCGCAAACACCACGAAAGCTGAACTCGCAGCGTTGCATGGTGATGTACTTCTCAACAAGAATGCGGAGCTTGACGTCGGTATAATCAAAGTGATAGAAGTAGTATTCATTTTCATAGTTATTTATTAATCAATAATTTCACCCATTTCAGCTAAACAAACCTTACCATTTGTTGTCACGCAACTGTTTAGATAGGACGTAATGCATACTGAAAACTTGCGAACCGTATTTCTAAACAACAAATTCTGGATATACACTCTTTTGCTTTTCTTATTCAATTCAGCGTAATTGAAATCCAATTCTATTGCTAAGCGTCCATCATAACTAAAGCCATACAAAGCGATATTATCTTCACTTTGGTTCTTTTGTTCGTTTTTAAGCCATCGTAAGTTATAGCCTTCTGAGTCCTTCGTTCGTTTCAAATGAATCGCCGTGTTGTACCCGTTCTCCCTTATCAGTTTAGAAACTGCAAAAGCACCATTCTCATCGTTAAACCATGCCATCTTGTTTGTGTTCTCATTCAACCACACCGTGTCTTTATTCAAACAACCGGGCCATAAAACAAAAACATTCTTATGCGCTGCAACTCCTCCTATCATCGAGTCATCCCCTTTAGTTTCGTTAACGGTTGGGTCGCCATTAGAGTCAAAAACACACTCAAGTACATCTTTGGGGCCGTTGCGTAACCATAATAAAATCTTACTTGGCTTAACTTCATCGAAAAAATATACTGCGATATCATTGACAAATTCTTGGAAAGCCTTGTTTTGTTGCAACTCCTTAATGTCAATGTGTTTGGGCAGAACAGGTTTTTCGTAAGTGTTTGACAGATGTATCTCTCTCCTGTCTGACCCAAACATCAATAAACTATCTTGTAAAGAACAGATACGCTCTTCATCATTTTCAATAGTTTTACATTGAATGACATATTTCCTTGCAGTAAACGAGAATACTATCAATATAGCGAGAGCCAAGACCGATACTGCCCAGAAAGCACGATGTACGTAGCGCGACAACATTATCCAATGTGCCGAACGACGATAGCTTCGCATGATAAGATGATTGGCACAATTTTTATCAAGATATGATTCACTTATCCTGTGATACTTGCTGATGTGATAATGGTTATCCCCAATTCTAATGTACGCAATGGGCAAAACATGTTGCTTGGAATATTTATCCATAACGGATTGAACGTCTTTCAATTTGTCAAAACATTCTTTCCCTACAATAAAGATTATACCACAATAATTATCCGCATCATCTGGATTTGTTTTATCATCAAAAAGCTTTACATCAACTTGAAAGTCTTCGCGATTTTGATAATTTCTTTCAATCTTTTGCCCTGCTTTGTCAACCTCTTCAGAGTTATCCATTTTCAACACCAAAAACCTAAAAACAAGTTGATTGGTGTTTTTAATATGGTTCGGTATCTTATTGAACAGTGTTTGCCATAACCTTTGAGGTGGGAGAATGTAGTAATTGTCAAAGGACTGGTATGCCTTTACAGCATAGATAACCAAACTGACAACAGATACAACAAAAGTGACAATCAAACCCCATTCAATCTTTTCAGGTGTGTTGATGACAGCATGCAACAACCCAAAGAACGACAACATTGTAACCAAAACAATAATGACGATAGGCCATTTGCGTGGTCCAGCATACTGTTTTTTTTCTACAGCAGCATTATGGGGTTCGTTATTTGTGTGATTAAGAAATGCCTTATTACTGTTGTTAGCAGACATTAAACCAATCACCAGAGATGCAACCGAGCTCAGTGTTCCAATAATAGAAACCAAAAAGTTTAATAGTATATTATCCATATCCTTAGTGTTTAAAGTAATATCTGACAAAAAATCTTGCTTTCTTGGATATACTGTAAGGTATCTCCTTTCTAAAAAGATACCTTATGGCCAAAGGGTATAATGCAAAAGCATCTCTTTTCTTTCGTAACGATGAATCCTCAAAGATACGCAAGGCCGTCTTGTTCATCCTTATGCTGAGATAAGGTTCAAACGGATCATTGCTTGGAAAATGTTGGGCCAGAAACGTCAGAATCTTTTTGCATATATCGTACATTGCCAACCTTCTCTTTGCCTCCCACTCTGGATTATTACATATAGACACATTATTATTGACCCAATAGTGATACAATGGGTAAGGTTGATATGCTGTTTTGGTTGAATAGTAAACGAGTTGAAGAGATATATACATATCTTCGCCATATCTCTCCTCGGGAATAACAACTTTATCTATCAGGTCACGTTTTATCAACTTATTCCACAAACTACTGACAAGTAGAGGATTGTAGGAAGCCATAGCTGCTATCAATTGGTTTTTTGTTACTTTATCAATATGTTGCGGCATATATTTTGACGTGAGGCCATTTTCTTCATAATAATCACAAATCACAAGATCGGCATTTTCTGTCGTTGCCTTTCTTAGCATCTTATCCAAAAAATCAGACTCAAGCCAATCATCGCCATCAATAAAGACAACATATTCGCCAGACGATTTTTCAAGTCCAACTTTTCGAGACAATGAACATCCGAGATTTGTTTTATTGCGATAAAAGCTTATTCGTCCGTCAATTTTCTGGTATTCTTGGATTGTTTTACAACTTTGGTCTGATGAGCAATCATCAACAACTAAACACTCAAAATCACTATAAGATTGTATCACAACACTATTCAAGCATCGTTTGAGTGCCGTCTCACTGTTATATGTATTGACTATAACTGAAATCTTCATGTATAATACTCAATTGGAGTAACTCCAAGACGTTCCCAATCACTTCCCCTCTTATTCACTATCCTGCAATACAACCACATGTCTTTATCGTTCTTCTCAGGAATGAAAACCTGAAAGCCTACCTCTTCATCTTTTGTTGCGCATTGTACAATCATACCCCTAACTCCTTCAACAATAGAATCCGACTCACTATAGCACAGAAAAACCTTATCTGGAATTGCACTGTTTGGTGATTTTTCTATCCACCTATAAGCACTTTGTCTTATCCAAACTCTTTCGCCATCGGGCGTCGGAAGGAACTGGTATCTGAATTGAAGATCCTCTCTTACTATCGAATCAAAATCAAACTCGCCCAAATGAAAAATCTTAGCCAGCTTCTCGTTCTTGTCATTTAACATAAGAGACAGGTCTTTAAAAATTACATTGGTATTGACGTTTATATCTTTATAAATGCCATTGCGACTCCATTTTCTTTTAAAAGCTTCAAGTTTTTCAAATTGAAGTTTTGATTCATCATTATTCAGCAAATCCAATGGAACTTTTTTCCTCAAAAAATACAACATTGCAGGCTTTTGTCGTCCAATATGCTTTTCAATCTCTTCAACACTGCCACTTTCATAATTCTCAGTGGGCGTACCGATTCTTGTCCAAAACACTCCAATCAATATGTCTGATGCCGATACGATTTGGGTGTTAATGATGTGTTGAGGTTCTTTATTATTGAGGCTTGCATATAC
>R20__coassemble_126_pt1 | contig 57898 bp, 38 predicted proteins | sample R20__metabat2_low_PE_030 | metagenome-assembled genome bin R20 | reverse complement strand
GTCTGTCGCTGTGCCACAGCGACCCGGAAAACAACCGACAACCGGCAACCACCGCCCCCACACCGGGGCCACAACATAATAACCAATCGCAAAACACTAAACAAGAATATGGCATTTTCACTCAACACATTCCTCAGCAGCATCTTCGGCAACAAGGCCCAGCGCGACATCAAGGAGATTCGCCCCGTCGTTGACCAGGTGCTGGCCATCGAGCCATCCGTCCGCCAGCTGACCAACGACCAGCTCCGCGCCAAGACACAAGAAATACGCAAACAGCTGCAAGACAGCGTGCAGCCTCTGCGCGACCAGATTGAACAGCTGAACGCACGCATCCAGCAGACCGACATCGACCGCCGCAAGCCCATCTTCGACGAGATTGACAAGCTGGAAGAGCAAATCCTGGAGCAGTTCGAAGAGGAACTGAACAAGGTGCTCCCCACGGTCTATGCCATCGTGAAGGACACCGCCCGCCGCTTCGCAGAGAGCGGCGAGGAGGGCGTCAGCGTCACGGCCACCGACTTCGACCGGCAGCTGGCCGGCGAAGGCCGCGACTTCGTCGAGATGGCAGGCGACCGCGCCATCTGGCACAACCACTGGGTGGCCGGCGGAAACGACACCGTCTGGAACATGATACACTACGACGTGCAGCTCTTCGGCGGCATCGTGCTCCACCAGGGCAAGATTGCCGAGATGGCGACAGGCGAGGGCAAGACGCTGGTGGCCACGCTGCCCGTCTTCCTCAATGCCCTCACGGGGGGCGGCGTACACGTCGTCACCGTGAACGACTATCTGGCCAAGCGCGACTCCGAGTGGATGGGTCCGCTCTACATGTTCCACGGCCTCTCGGTTGACTGCATCGACAAGCACCAGCCCAACAGCGAAGCCCGCCGCCGCGCCTACCAGGCCGACATCACCTTCGGCACGAACAACGAGTTCGGCTTCGACTACCTGCGCGACAACATGGCCATGAAGCCCGAAGACCTGGTACAGCGCCGCCACAACTACGCCATTGTCGATGAGGTTGACTCCGTGCTCATCGACGACGCACGCACGCCGCTCATCATCAGCGGCCCCGTGCCCAAGGGCGACGACCAGATGTTCGAGCAGTACTGCCCCATCGTGGAGCAGCTGGTGGAGGCACAGCGCCGCCTCACCCAGAACTACCTCACCGAGGCCAAGAAGCTCATCGAGAGCAACAGCAAGGACGACGTGACAGCCGGTTTCCTCAGCCTGTTCCGCGCCTTCAAGGGTATGCCCAGGAACAACGCGCTGGTGAAGTACCTCTCGCAGCCCGGCATCAAGACCGGCCTGCTGCAGACCGAGGAAATCTACATGGAGAACAACAACCGCCGTATGCCCGAGGCCACCGACCCGCTCTTCTTCGTCGTTGACGAAAAGCAGAAGTCTGTGGAGATGACCGACAAGGGCAACCAGCTCATCGCCAACATCGTGAAGGACGACCAGTTCTTCGTGCTCCCCGACATCACCACCCAGCTCTCACAGCTGGAGAACGAGCACCTGGGCGACGAAGAGCGTCTGGCCAAGAAGGACGCCCTCATGCAGGACTACGCCGTGAAGGCCGAGCGCGTCCACACCATCCAGCAGCTGCTGAAGGCATACACCATGTTCGTGAAGGACGACGACTACGTGGTCATCGACGGCGAGGTGAAGATTGTCGATGAACAGACGGGCCGCATCATGGAGGGCCGCCGCTGGAGCGACGGACTGCACCAGGCCGTGGAGGCCAAGGAGCGCGTGAAGGTGGAAGCCGCCACGCAGACCTTTGCCACCATCACCCTGCAGAACTACTTCCGCATGTACCACAAGCTGGCCGGCATGACGGGTACCGCTATCACCGAGGCGGGCGAATTTTGGGACATCTACAAGCTGGACGTGGTGGAAATCCCGACAAACCGCCCCATCGCCCGCATCGACATGAACGACCGCGTATATAAGACGAACCGCGAGAAATACAAGGCAGTCATCGAGGAAATCGAGAAGATGGTCCAGGCGGGCCGCCCCGTGCTGGTGGGCACCACATCGGTGGAAATCTCGGAAATGCTCTCCAAGATGCTGCAGCTGCGCCACATCGAGCACAACGTCCTGAACGCCAAGCTCCACCAGAAGGAGGCCGACATCGTGGCACAGGCCGGTCAGCGCAGCATCGTCACCATCGCCACCAACATGGCAGGCCGCGGTACCGACATCAAGCTGAGCGACGAGGTGAAGGCCGCCGGCGGTCTGGCCATCATCGGCACGGAGCGCCACGAGAGCCGCCGTGTTGACCGCCAGCTGCGCGGACGTTCCGGCCGTCAGGGCGACCCGGGCTCCAGCGTCTTCTACGTGTCGCTCGAAGACAAGCTCATGCGTCTGTTTGCCAGCGACCGCATCAGCAAAATCATGGACCGCCTGGGCTTCGAGGAGGGCGAGATGATTGAGCACCCGATGATCAACCGCAGCATCGAGCGCGCCCAGAAGAAGGTGGAAGAGAACAACTTCGGCATCCGCAAGCGCCTGCTGGAGTATGACGACGTGATGAACAAGCAGCGCAAGGTCATCTACGAGCGTCGCCGCCACGCGCTGATGGGACAGCGCATCGGCATGGACATTTCCAACATGATCTGGGACCGCATCCTGCACATCATGGAGGGCAACGACTACGAGGGCTGCAAGGAGGACTTCCTGAAGATTTTCGCCATGACCGTGCCGTTCACAGCCGAAGAGTATGAGAACAGCAACCGCCAGAAGCTGGAGGACCAGACCTTCGACCGCGTGATGACTCACTTCAAGGAACGCGCAGCACGCCTGGCCCAGACAGCCTACCCCACGATCAAGCGCGTCTATGAAGAGGCTGGCCACATGTACGAGAATATCCTTGTGCCCATCAGCGACGGCAGGGGCATCTACCAGATCAGTGTGCCGCTGAAGGAATGCTACGAGACGGAGGCACAGAACATCCTCATCGCCTTCGAGAAGGTGGTGCTGCTCCACACCATCGACGAAGCATGGAAGGAGAACCTGCGTGCGCTGGACGAACTGAAGCAGTCGGTGCAGAACGCCAGCTACGAACAGAAAGACCCGCTGCTCATCTTCAAGCTGGAGTCGGTGAACCTGTTCGACAGCATGGTCAACGAAATCAACGACCGCACCATCTCCACCCTCATGCGCTGCTCCATCCCCATCGCCGACCCCGACGAAGTGAAGCAGGCACCTGCCCAGATGCCGGAGGCCCAGCGCCAACGCCTGACCGAGAGCAAGCAGAACCCGGACAATCCGCAGCAGAACCAAATGCAGCAGGACAGCGCACAACAGGCAGCCGCACGCCGCGACACCCGCGAACGACAGCCCATGCAGCCCATCGTGAACTCGGCTCCCAAGATTGGACGCAACGACCCCTGCCCCTGCGGCAGCGGCAAAAAGTACAAGAACTGCCACGGCAGGGGGCTTGTCTGAATAATATATAAGGTATAGCACGAAAACAACCGTTTTTACAGCCCGGGGGCCACATCCCCGGGCTTTTTTTGTGCCTGCAGCAACAAAAATTGACCTGAAACAAAAAAAATCCACACAATTCTTTGCGCGTCTGAAATGTTTTGTCTAATTTTGCCGACCAAATAAACACAAAACTTCAAAACAACGATAGTAACCATGAAAGAAACCATCCTCGTAACCGGCGGAACGGGCTTTATCGGCTCGCACACCACAGTAGAACTGCAGCAGGCAGGCTACGACGTTGTCATCATCGACAATCTCTCCAACTCCAACGCCAATGTCGTTGACGGCATTGAAAAGATTACCGGCATCCGTCCAGCCTTTGAGCAGGTCGATTTGAACGACTTTCCCGCCACCGAAGCCGTATTCAAGAAATACCCCATCAAGGGCATCATCCATTTTGCAGCCTCGAAGGCCGTGGGCGAGAGCGTGGAGAAGCCGCTGCTTTACTACCGCAACAACCTCAATTCGCTGATGAACGTGCTGGAGCTGATGACGAAGTACGGCGCCAAGGGCATCATCTTCTCGTCGTCATGCACCGTCTATGGCCAGCCCACACCCGAGAACCTGCCCGTCACCGAAGAGGCCCCCATCCAGAAGGCCCTCTCTCCCTACGGCAACACAAAGCAGATCAACGAGGAAATCATCCAAGACTATATCCACTCGGGAGCCCCCATCAAGTCGGTCATCCTGCGTTATTTCAACCCCATCGGCGCACACCCGTCAGCCCTGATAGGCGAGCTGCCCAACGGCGTGCCCATGAACCTCATCCCCTTCGTCACACAGACAGCCATCGGCATCCGCAAGCAGCTGAAGGTGTTTGGCAACGACTACAACACGCCCGACAAGACCTGCATCCGCGACTACATCTACGTGGTTGACCTGGCCAAGGCTCACGTGAAGGCCATGACCCGCGTGCTCGACCAGGACACCGACCCCGTCGAAGTGTTCAACATCGGCACAGGCCACGGCTACTCCACACTGGAAATCGTCGAAGGCTTCGAGCGCGCCACAGGCGTGAAGCTGCCTTGGGAGTATGCACCACGACGCGAAGGCGACATCGAGGCCATCTGGGGCAACGTCGATAAGGCCAACAAAGTGCTTGGCTGGTCGGCAGACACGCCGCTCGACGACATCCTCCGCTCGGCATGGAAGTGGCAGGAGAAGCTCCGTGAAGACGGCATACAGTAATGAGACCATTGTTATTTCACTCTAACAGTATAATCCTACAAAACCCAAACAACTACATTACGTAGTTTTGTCGTGTTTTATTTTGTGTTTGTGTTGTGGCTATTCTTTCGCGTGAGCGACGGGGTAGCCCTTTTTTTGTGAAAGCACGACTGCGGGCCGCAAAGCGACCCGCCACGGAACACCACGGCGACAGCCCGTCGTCACCACGGTGCCAAGCCGTCATCACCGAGGTGCTGCGCCGTCACCACCGAGGCGCTGCGCCATCACCACCGAGGTGTTCTGTGCGGCGACATTCCGTGTCGCCGACTCCCCTCCCCGCCCCCTCTCCCCAAAGAAACTGCCCCTGCTCCACAATAAAAAAGCTTAAATTGCGTTCAGATAAGAAAAGAAATACAAACGCGCACTGCGTTCACGGCAAAAATGCAGAGAACAAGAAAGACGGTCTGCCTTCTGGCCCTGCTGCTGACAATCGGTCTGCAGGGCACAAAGGCGCAGCATCTGGGCCAGGGCCTCCGGCTCGACGTGGAGGCCAGCGGCACCATGAGCAGCGGAAGCTATGCCCCCCTGTGGCTGGCAAGCAACCGCTACGGGGTCAGCTCGCCCTACGACCGCTCTGCCTACGAGCGCGTGACCGTCCTACGCCCCATCGACACCGACTCCACGCGCCAATGGCGCAGAGGCTACGGCCTGGACCTCATGCTCAGCCAGAACGCTCCCTCAAAGTTCATGGTACACCAGGCCTACTTCGAGGCAGGGTGGAAAAAGCTGAACCTCAGCGTCGGCGCAAAAGAACGGCCCATCGACCTGAGAAACAACGAACTGACCAGCGGCGGTTTAAGCAATGGTATAAATGTGCACCCCATTCCGCAGGCACGCTTCGCCATCGACTACTTCAGCTTTCCCGGCACCCGTGGCTGGTGGCAGTGGAAGGTGCGCGGCTCCTTCGGCATGACGACCGACGCCGGCTGGCAGCGCGACTTCGTGAAGCCGCACGGCAAATACACCACGAATACGCTCTACCACGAAAAGGCCATCTACTGGAAATTCGGCAAGGAAACAGCCCGCAAGGTGCCCCTCACCTTCGAGATCGGCCTGCAGATGATGACGCAGTTCGGCGGCAAAGCCTACAACGTGCTGGCCCGCGACAGCAAGCAGCTGGCCGACATCCAGATGGGGCAAGACCTCCGGGCCTTCTGGAACGCTGTGACGGGCAGCGGACGCGACGTGACCGACTTCACGGAGAGCAACGCCCAGGGCAACACGCTGGGCAGCTACAACATGCGCCTCCAGTGGAACGGCAAAACGTCCCGGGGCAGCCGCTGGACGGTGGGGGCCTACTTCGAGCGGTATTTTGAAGACCAGTCGATGCTCACCCTGCAGTACGGCATACAGGACCACCTCCTGGGCCTCGATGCCACCCTGCCCCGCAACCCCATCCTCACCTCCGCACTGGTGGAACACCTGAGCACGCGCAACCAGTCGGGCGCCGTCTATCACGACCAGACGAAGGCCATCCCCAGCAAGATGAACGGGCGCGACAACTACTACAACCACGGCATCTACACGGGCTGGCAACACTGGGGCATGGGTCTGGGCCACCCGCTGCTGACCGCCCCCATCTACAACGCCGACCACACCATCGCCTTCCTCAACAACCGCGTCAAGGCATGGCACGTGGGCCTCTCGGGCGACCCCACGCCCCAGCTGCACTGGCGGCTCATGCTCACGCTCACACAGAACTGGGGCACCTACGACGCCCCCCTCACCGAAAAGCTCAGCCAGCAGCACTACATGGCCGAAGTGGGCTGGCACCCCGACTTTGCCAAGGGCTGGGGCGGCAAGCTCGGCCTGGGGCTCGACCACGGGAAACTCATCGGAAACTCAGTGGGCGCACAGCTCACCTTCTATAAAACACTATTGAAACTGAAATGAAACAGGTTATGCGGTCATGCGGCAACATTGTCGGACTGGGCGGACAGGCCATGCAACTCCTGCGCCTCTGCGCCCTCAGCCTGCTCTGTGCCCTCTGTGCATCGTGCGAAAACAAATGGCCCCGCAACGGCGACCTCGACGGCCAGTGGCAGCTGCTCAGCATCGAGCACGACGGCACCACCATCGACGTGAAGCCCTACGGGCGCTACCTCAGCTTCCAGCTCGACCTCTTCCAGCTCAGCACGAACAACGACCGCCAGCGCTACTACGGCTACTTCGACCACACAGGCGGACAAATCACCTTCCGCCAGTTCAGCGACATGGCCGAAAACGACCTCGCCACGCAGGACAACCTGCCCCTGACCGAGGCCGACCTCGACAGGCTCCACCCCTGGGGCCACTACCGCCTGAACGAAACCTTCCGCGTGGAGCGGCTCAACGCACAGGAAATGCAGCTCCGCTCCGACTCCGCACGCATCACCTACAGGAAATTCTGACCCGCCCATGAACCAGCTCTGCTACTACCTCATACCCTTCGTCGTGTGCCTCGGCCTCTCGCTGGCCACCATCCCCTACATCATCCGCATCTGCAACAAGCACGACTTCTACGACCAGCCCGGCGGACGCAAAATCCACCAGTTCGCCATCCCCCGCCTCGGCGGCATCATCTTCATGCCCGTCACGGCTATCGGCATGTTGCTGGGCCTGGGCATCATGAACGGCGGCGAAAACCGCGAGCTGAACGTGTACCTGAGCAGCACGCTGATGGTGGTGGGCGCTGTGCTCATCTACCTTATCGGCCTCATCGACGACCTGCGCGGCATCAAGGCCATAGAGAAGTTCATCGTCCAGGCCATCGCAGCCATGTTCTTCCCCGCCTGCAACCTGATGATCAGCAACCTGCACGGCCTGTTGGGCATCTACGAGCTCCCTTTCTGGCTGAGCTACGTCGTCACCGTCTTCAGCATCCTGCTCATCGTCAACGCCATGAACCTCATCGACGGCATCGACGGCCTCTCCGCCTCGCTGGCAATGGTCATCCTGCTCATCTTCGCCTACCTCTTCTGGCAGCTGGGCGCCCCCCTCTTCGTGCTGCTCTCCCTGTGCCTTTGCGCCACGGTGCTGGGCTTCTTCATCTACAACTACTTCGGCACCATCGGGCGGCACAAGATATTCATGGGTGACACCGGCAGCCTCTTCATCGGCTTCGTCATCGCCTACCTCGCCATCAAGTACCAGATGGACAGCTGGACCAAGCACATCCTCCGCGACGAAGCCCTCCTCATCTCCCTCACGCTGGTCTTCCTGCCCTGCATCGACGTGGTGCGCGTGGCCCTGCTCCGCCTGAAAAACCACCACGCCATGTTCCAGGCCGACAAGACACACATCCACCACCTCATCATGAACACAGGCCTGACCATGCACCAGACGCTCTACACGCTGCTGCTGCTCTTTGCCACGCTCTGCGTCATCAACTGGGGCCTCTACGTCTGGAACCTCTCCATCACCTGCATCCTCGCCATCGACACCGCCATCTACGCCGCCTTCGTCTGGAGCGCATACAAGATTGGGGAGACACGGTGAGGGGGAACTATGCCAGCCCCAAACAGCTGCCAACACGTTTCCACTGTCTTTTTTATAATCCCTTGAACTTTCGCCGCAGCAAGAGCTTTGCCAAGGCTACGGCAACGACCCGGCGGAACTGAAGTCTGCGCCATAGACCATAAGTGCTGGGATGAGCCGAAGATGAAGCAGAAGCATTGTGACGCCGGAAAAAAACCAATCGTTCTTGCATGAAATGCACATTAAACAGAGCGGCAGCCACATTACCTATCCAAATATCATGCAATGGGATGTTGGCCGGGAAAGGGATACAAGCCTCCAACACCCTACGGCTGAAAGCCATACAGCAGCCTATGTAACAGTTTCTAATCAGCAGATTATAAGCCATGCCCGTGCGTCCGCCCAACAGAGTCTGAAAAGATTCGTGGACAACTCTTAGGTCTCCGTCTGTGACAAAACAATCACTGACAATACAATCATATTGTGCCAAATAACGAAGAGAGACCTCTACCTTGTCGGGAGTCCACACGTCATCCTGGTCTGCCAAGAAGATATAATCACCACGAGCGTGTTTCAAGGCATTTTCAAAATTCTTTGTTACCCCCAAGCAAGGCCCGTCAATGAGTCGAATCCTTGGAGAATCATAACTGGCAACAAGTGTTCGCGTGCTGTCTGTGGACTGGTCGTCCGAAATGACAATTTCATCTTCGCCTGAAAGCTGGGGCATGATAGAGTCAAGCTGCTGCCTGAGGTACCGTTCACCATTGTGTGTGGCTATGCAAACAGAAATCATAGAATAAAATTTGCACAAAAGTAACTATTTAAGAAAAGGTGAGCAAGTAATCAAGAAAGATTTTTCACTCTATCAGCAGCTTTATACCAAAATAAAAACAACTTTTTACACACAGCTGGCTGCTATATCGCGAAAAAGCCGTAATTTTGCAGAAAATTCCACACCATGCAAGACTACAAGGTTTCCTTTTGTATCGTACTTTATCAGCAACCCTTTGAGGTGCTGACCAGAGTAGTCCGTTCCATCTTGCTCTACCAGGGCGAAAAACGCCTCTACCTCATTGACAACTCTGCAACGAACAAACTGGAATCTCTGTCGCAACTGGACACAAACATCACTTATATGTGGCTGGGACAAAATGTTGGCTTTGGCCAAGCCAACAACATAGCTATCAAAATGGCTTCTGAATGGGGCAGCAAGTATCATTTCATGGTGAATCCCGACATTTATTACACAGAGGATGTGGCCTCACAGATGATTGCTTACATGGAAACACATCGAGATGTGGGTGGAATGATGCCACAAATACTAAATCCTGACCATACAAATCAGTTCCTGCCCAAGCTGGCACCATCGCCTTGGACACTGTTCTGGCGTAAATGCCAATGGCCTGCCGCCATGCACAAAAAGGTGATTCAGACTTTTGAGATGCGTAGCATGAAACAAGACCGCCCTTACGATATCATCCACATAACGGGCTGTTTCTGTGCATACAGAACGGATATACTGGTCGAAGTCGGTGGCTTCGACGACCGCTACTTCATGTATTTTGAAGATACAGACCTAAGTCGGAGGATACACAGCAAATGGCGCACCATCTATTATCCCCTTGTCCACGTCTTCCACGACTATGGCAACGGAGCTGCTAAAGAGCCGAGACTGTTTTTCCGCTTCATCGTCTCCGCTTTCAAGTATTTCTGCAAATGGGGATTCATCGATGTGGAGGGCCAAAAACTCAACAAAGCCATTCTTTCGCAACTGGCATCTCAGGACACCCTCAGCAAAAATCTATGTAACCAAGCCCACAGGAACCGCCCCTGACGAGTTCGATGAGCCAATGCCATCGTATGGAGGAGGACGAGCCAGCTAATTTTTGCTTTTACCAGAAGACCGCCTCCCTCTACATGGCGTGCCCCGTCCAGAAAATGGAGGAAACGGGCATAAAGCCTATCAGGGTCGGCTATGTCATTGGAAAAGTGCTGTGTCGCCTCACAGCCGAGCACAGTGAAAAACTGCTCCACCCTGCGGAGGCGGCAGACGAACTGATAGTCGGCAAAGTCGAGACGCACCTGCTCGTTGTAGCCACCAGCCTTCCAGAAGCTGTCAACAGCCACACATAGCCCGCTGTTGATGAGCAGAAAATCTGCCAGCCTATAGGTACCAGGCTGCAGACGCACGCCCCGAATAACCCCACGATGCCATCGACACGGAGAAAAAGGCACGCCAGTACCCAGCACAACCCTTGGTACACAAACAGCCGACGCACAATTCTGCATCAACGAAAACATTTCCACCGGGAACCGGGTGTCCTCATCCAGGAGCAGCACCCTATTGTAGCCATGCTCCTGCGCATAGCGTGCAGCCCGATTGTAGGCCACCGACAGGCCACCATTGCTTGTGTCGCGCACATAAATAGCCGTTGCAGGCATCCGCTGCATATCCTGCGCGAAACTTTCAGGAGAATTGTCATAGACCATGAAGGCTTCGGCAGGCACATGCCGAAGAAACTCTCTGTAGGCCGTAGCCTCGCAGAGCTGCACCTTGTAGATTACTATGACGGGGAAAATTCGGTTCAAGCTGGGAGTGTTTTTGATGCTGCAAAGGTACAAAGAATTTTCATTATGAACCACCTGACATCATGGTTTTGGCGAAAAAAAGACATTTTAAGCGGAAAAGCACCCCGTTCCGTCGCTTATTTAAAGATTTATCCGTACTTTTGCAACACAAAAGACCAAAGTCCCCAACAGCAAAACGATGAGAGTCTATCAAACCATATTCCAAGCCGCACTGCTCCTGCTGAGTTTCACGGGCTGCTCTGCAGACACCGAGGACGAATATGAAGATTTCAGCCAGATGCAGGAGGTTGAATGCATTGACACCACTGCCAAGCAAACGGCCATAGCCGTCTGTGGCGGCAGCAAGAACCAAGGCAAAACGGTTGGCATCTTTGGCGGCTCTCTCTCTTCCAATGCTGAGAGCAGCGCAGCGAAACTGCTTTGGAACAAATATCTCGGGTTGCGAGTGAAGACTTACGGCAAGCCGGGACACGGATTCTCCAGTCTGCAAGGCTCCATACAGAACCAAGTAACTTTTGCCCTCCCACACGACATCTACGTACTCTGGTGTTCCACCAACGACTATACCACCAACCGGGAGATTGGTTCCCCTACGGACTATACCGCAGAAGACGGCTTCGACGAAAGCAGACTGACTACCCAGTGTGGCGGCATGAACTTCTGCATCCGTCACCTCCGCAGCATCAACCCCCAGGCCACCATCTACGTGTTCGGCTCGCTGAAGTTCTTCAGTTCCACCGACGGGTACATGGAAAACAGCGAGCGTACCAATGGCATTGGCTACAAATACACAGATTATATCCGCGCCCAACAGCAAGTGGCTGAACACCAAGGACTCAAATTCTTCAGTCAATGGGACATCCCCGTCACGACCCCAGAGACAGCCGACCGTTTCTATACCAGCGACCGAGTGCACATGAGCACAGAAGGCTACGGTAACATTGGCGTATATCAACTTTACTTCCTTGCTACAGAAACGGCCATGCCTTGAAGAAAGCGTGCCCCCATAACCGATAAACTAAAACAGTAAAAGAGAAATGATTGCAAACATCGTGCGCAGCCTGTTCCCCATGCGTTTGCGCCAATTCATTTACACACAGTTCACCGTGTTTTTCCGCACCACCAGCCCAGGCAACTATCAGGGGCAGCCACGTCACGTAGAGCTGAACGGCCCCCTGGACCTCGACCCCACGAAAGTGACAGTCGAAGACTACGTGCGCCTGCAGCCTGGGTTGCGCATCATCACCATGAACGGACGGGTCGTCATCAAGCGATATACTGCCGTGGGGGCCGGCACAGTCATAATCCCCGGTTCGCACGTGCCTACCGTGGGAATACCTCAGTACCTGAGCACCACCCACATCAACGACCGCGAGAGCACAGTCGTCATCGGTGAAGACTGCTGGATCGGTGCAGGAGCCTACCTGCTCTCCCATGCCAACATCGGACGTGGCTGCGTGGTGGCTGCGGGCAGCATCGTCACAAAGACCGTCCCGCCATACGCCGTTGTGGCCGGAACGCCAGCCAAGATCATAGCGACAAGATTTACACAAAGCCAAATCAAGGCACACGAAGCACAGCTTTATCCGCCTGAAGAACGGATGTCGGACGAAGAACTCCATAGCCTCTTCGCCGAATACTACGAGGGCAAACGCAGCATCGGCACATCGGACATCAGCGAAGAAGACAAAGAGAAACTGAGAAAAGCAAAACAAGAAATCGGCCTCACCGTGTGAGGGCCGATTTTTCTTTCTCCTCAGCCCTGCATACCACCGAATAGGCACAGAGCAGAACAAAGGCTCCCGTGGAGTTCATCAAAAGCGGATTGGTGCCGGCAACAAGGAGATAAATCAGGTATGCCCACATGGCGCCACGAACATAATCGCTCTCCCTGTGCCTGTACATCAAATAGAGCGGCAGGAAAAACACGGAGAAAATCAGCAGACTGCCCAGTCCGTAGTTCCGCACAACCTCCAGATAGGACCACTCCGTCAGGACTGCCATGCGGCCAAACCCGTGCGAATAAAATTCTGTGCCAGGTCCTTGCCCTATAACGAGGTACTCCGGATGAATGGTGAAAAGCTCCAAATACGAACCGATATGGCCATATTTGATTTCATTAGAGGCTTGCCCCTGCTCCGTAGCCAGCAGGACAACAATTGCCACAAAGCCCAACAGGAACAGCAACAACAGCGGATAGGCTAAATATCTTATGCGTCCCGACTTCAGCAACAGGACGTGGGCCACCACGCCCATCAGTGCAAACGGTGTCAGCATGGTCATGCGTGTGCCACCAACCAAGAAGGGGAAAGAAAACAACACGACGGGCAACAGGCGCCACAGGCTCTTGTGCTGAAACCAACGGTAATACGTGGCATACAAAAGCATGAACAGGCAATAGACAGAGTTGCAGTAAAGTCCCAGCACCGTGAAACCCAGAAACGAGCGATGGCCCAGCATGAAAGCCCTGTTGTGCTGTGCAGCAAACACGTGCGCGGCAGCCACAGCTTCATCCCCTTGGGCGATGTAGCTATACAGTACTATATATATAATGGTAGCAAGCACGGCGGGCCAGAACGTCAGGCGCACCACGTCGTAATACCTCACCCAGAACAGCAGCACGAAGGGGGCTATTGCCTTGAAGTAGGCCACCGTTTCGTCGGGCAGCATGGGGTTCATCTGCATCGAAGCCGAAATAAATCCCAGCAGCACAGGACAGAAAATCAACAGAAACAGGGGCAACATCCTCGTGTCGGGCTTATACACAGCGATGTTATACCCTAAGAGCAGCACGAAAGCAAGGTTCTTCAGGTGGGTAATGGTGTTTGTCGGGTCAACAGTGATGATGAGAATATAGAAGACAAACAGTGCATTGCCAATATGTCGCTTCAGCGTGGTGCTCATGCCGTAGGCTCTTGCTTCGTGAAAAACAGGAGTTTCACATATAGCCAGCCACAGGTGCCGAGGAAGGCCAGTAGCATGAAGGCGAGCACCATGAGCATCCGCTTGGGGCTGGACGGACGCGTGGGGACGGTAGATTTCTCAATCAGCGTGAAGGCGGGGGTCTTCTCCTGCACCTTGGCTTCGGCCATCTGCACCTGCTGCTTCATCTGGGTGTAGGCCGAGAGGGCTATCTGCAGCTCGTTCTCCAGCCGCTCCTGCTCGGTCTGATAGGCCTGGAGGATGAGTCCCTGGTGCGTGTCGCAGTAGGCGGCATAGTCGCGCTGGGCCTGCAGGAACTTCTGGTTGGTTTCGGCCTCAAGCTGCTGGTAGTAGCACAGGTCGGTGCGGGCCTTGCTGGTGCGGTAGGCGGTGATGAAGTCCTGGAGGTGCACCATCACGGTATCGACCATTTGCTTGGCCACGTTGGGGTCTTGCGCTCCCACAGTAAGGCTGATGGTGTAGTCCAGTTCGTTCACGCGGCAGCCGACGGCACCCTTCAGCCCTTCCACAAGCAATTCTTCCTCGCGTGACATGTGCTCCGGGTCGATGCGTTGCCCGGGGAGGCGTTGCGTTTTTTCTGAGGGGAAGACAGATTTCATCCACTGCTTCAGTGCGCTGAAAGGCCAGTTCCACCAGGGCTGGCGCGTGCGTGTGCGCAGGTAGTCGTAGTAGCTGAGGCGGTCGCCCTCCTGTGTCTGCACCTCCACGTAGAGCAGGTCCACCAGGAAGCTCCTGGAGGAAACCACGTTGGGATAGAGGTCGGGGCCAATGGCATCGGTGCTGCGACTGAGGTTGATGCCAGCCATCGAGGCCAGTGAACTGAGTCCGCCGGCATCATCCTCCTGCGACTCGCTGGCCAGCGTGCAGTCGGCCACATACGTGCGCGGTATGCTCAGGGCGATGATTACGCCCGCCACGAGGGCAATGCCACAGTTCAGCAGGATGCGGCGGCGTGCACTCCAGAGCGTCAGCATCAGTGTCTTGAAGTCAAACTCGTACATGCGTCAAAGTGAATTTGGGTGCAAAAGTAATCTTTTCCCGTGAGGTGTGCAACTTTTTCCGCAGTCAAACCACTTTTTTTGTTCGGTGTGCAATAATTTTAAGAAAAATAAGTTAAAGATAATAGAACTTTACAATACTAACCGTAATGGATAAATTTACCAATCAAAGCCAAGGGCAACGCACGCGGAAGTTTGCCGCGCTGGCCCTGTCGAGGGGCTACCTGCCCCGTTGGGGTGTGCTGCTGGTTGACCTGTGCATGGTCGTTGTCAGTTTCGTGCTGAGCTTCTGGGCCGCCAACGGCATTTTCTCCTACAAAAGCGAGGTGATGAACCTGCACCTGGCGGAGCAGTTGCCCATCGTGGTGGCTGTGCAGCTGGTGTTCTTCCTGGTGTTCCGCACCTACGCAGGCGTGCTGCGTTTCTCCACCTTCGTCGATACGCTGAAGGTGCTTGGTTCGGTGGTGACGGGCGCACTCTTCATGCTGGCCCTTAACCTTTACTTCGACCAAGTGCTGGACTACAAGTTGCTGATGAACAGCACTGTGGTGTTCTACATGGCCCTGTGCTTCCTGCTGCTGTTCAGTCTGCGTGTGGGCGCCAAGACGATATACGAGGCGCTCTCGCACAAGCTCTACAACCGCAAGCGCATCTACATCTACGACAGCGGCCCCACGGGCATCGCCCTGGCCAAGATGCTGCGCAGCGACATCTACAGCAAGTATCAGGTGGCGGGATTCATCGACTCGGGACAGCCCACGGGCGCACACGACCTGGCCGGACTGCACGTCAGGAAGATGGACAGCCGCCTGTTCCGCCTGATGAAGCGCGAGCGCGTGGATGGCATCATCATCAGCGAGAGCCGCGTGAAGGAACTGAACAAGGGGCAGCAGCTCACGGTCTTCCTGGAGCACGGCTTCAACGTCTATACCGTGGGCGCACTCGAGGAATGGGCCGGGGACGAGGACGACGACAACAGCCGCCAGGCATTCCTCATGGGCAAGATTAACAGCATAAAGATTGAGGACCTGCTGGAGCGGCCTACCATCAACATCGACACCGAGAACGTGCGCCAGACCATCGAGGGCAAGACCGTGATGGTGACGGGCGCAGCGGGCAGCATCGGCTCTGAGCTGGTGCGCCAGATTATCCCCTACGGCCCGGAGGCCGTCATCCTGTTCGAGATTGCCGAGTCGCCACTGCACGACCTCACGCTCGACCTGAAGGCGATGTTCCCCAAGCAGACCATCGTGAGCTGCATCGGCGATGTGCGCAACCTGGAGCGCATCGAGGAGGTGATGGAGGAGTATCGCCCCGACGTCATCTACCATGCTGCGGCCTACAAGCACGTGCCCCTCATGGAGAGTCACCCCAACGAGGCCGTCCGCGCCAACGTACTGGGCAGCAAGAACATGGCCGACATGGCCGTGAAGTACGGCGTGGAGCGCTTCGTGATGGTCTCGACGGACAAGGCTGTCAACCCGACGAACATCATGGGCTGCAGCAAGCGCCTGGCCGAAATCTACGTGCAGAGCCTTGCCAAGCAGCAGACGAAGACCAAGTTCGTCACCACGCGCTTTGGCAACGTGCTGGGCAGCAATGGTTCGGTCATCCCCTATTTCAAGAAGCAGATTGCGGCTGGCGGCCCTGTCACCGTCACCCACCCGGAGATTATCCGCTACTTCATGACCATCCCCGAGGCGTGCACCCTGGTGATGGAGGCCAGCACCCTGGGCCGGGGCGGCGAAATCTTTGTCTTCGACATGGGACACCCCGTGAAGATTCTCGACCTGGCCAAGAACATGATTCGTCTGGCCGGATTCGTGCCGGGCAAGGACATCGAAATAGAGTTCACGGGGCTGCGTCCGGGCGAGAAGCTCTACGAGGAGCTGCTCAACCAGAAGGAGACCACCCTGCCCACAGAGAACGACAAAATCATGGTGGCCAAGGTGCGCGAGTACGCCTTCGACCAGGTGAGCCGCGACATCGACGAGCTTATCCAGCTGGCCTACGGCAACAAGCCCTTTGTCACCGTCAAGAAGATGAAGGACATCGTGCCCGAGTTCAAGAGCAAGAACTCCGTCTTCGAGGAACTGGACAAGTAGCCCCCTCTCCCCTGCCCCTCGTTGTCACACAAAAATCACCTCGGTGCCGCTCCGGCGACACCGAGGTGATTTCCTTTCGCCACCGTGGTGCTGCGGAAGCGGCACCGAGGTGATGGGAGCGTGAGAGCAGGGTGTTGCCTCTACCGCTCAATGGATGCGAGAATGTTCTCGATGATGTACTGCACGTCGTCGTCAGTGACCATGGGGCCGCTGGGCAGGCAGAGTCCACGGCGGAAGAGGGATTCCGACACGCCGTTCACGTATGCCGGACAGCCCTGATACACGGGCTGGCAGTGCATGGGCTTCCACAGCGGACGCGACTCTATCATGGCCTTGTCCAGGCAGACACGCATGGCCTCCACGTTGGCATTAGGCTCCACAGCGGTGTGAAGCGACTGCGCGGCATGGGTGACACCGGCGGCACCGCCCACCGCACCCTGTACGGCTGTGGCGTAGGCCTGCTGCTGCCCTTTCACCTTCAGGCCCTCGTCGAGCAGGATGGTGTTAAGCCAGAAATTGGAGTCGTAGCGTGGCGACGGATTGTCGTGGAACGTGATGCCCGGCACCGTGGCAAAGGCCTCCTTGTAGCGCTGAGCCACATGCTTGTGATGCTGGATGTGTTCATCCAGCACCGTCATCTGGCCACGCCCGATGCCCGCACAGATGTTCGACATGCGGTAGTTGTAGCCAATCTTCTCATGCTGGTAGTAAGGGTAAGCCTCGCGTGCCTGGGTGGCGTAGAACATGACTTCCTGCTTTGATGCTGCATCGGGACAGATGAGCGCGCCGCCGCCCGAGGTGGTAATCATCTTGTTGCCGTTGAACGAGAGCACGCCGTACTGGCCGAAGGTGCCCACTACCCTGCCGTCGAAACGCGAGCCGAGGCCCTCGGCGGCATCTTCGATGAGGGGAATCCGGTACTTTGCGGCCACGGCCATGATTTCATCGATGCGGCCTGGCATCCCGTAGAGATAGACCAGCATGATGGCTTTCGGCAGGCGGCCCGTCTGCTGCTGGCGGTCGAGGATGGCGGCTTCGAGCAGCTCGGGGTCCATGTTCCAGCTGTCGGCCTCGCTGTCGATGAAGACGGGCGTAGCACCCTGGTAGGTGATGGGGTTGCTCGATGCGCAGAAGGTGAAACTCTGGCAGAGCACTTCGTCCCCGGGGCCTACGCCGCAGGCAATCAGCGCCAGGTGGACGGCAGCTGTACCGGCAGACAGGGCGACCACCTCTTTCGCCGGGTCGGCAAACTGCTTCAGGTCTTCTTCAAACGCATTCACGTTGGGACCAAGAGGCACCACCCAATTGGTGTCGAAGGCCTCCTGGATGTATTTCTGCTCATTGCCCGACATGTGGGCAAGGCACAGGTAGATTCTGTTTCTCATATCGTAGTTTCGTTTTAGTTCGTTCCGTCAAATTTGCCAATGGTTGCTTCGCCCTCGGCACTGATGCCTTCGCGCACGAGCACCTTCTTCACGGTGAGCAGGATGACCTTCACGTCGAGCCAGAAGCTGAGGTGATCGACATACCAGACATCAAGCTCGAACTTGCGGGTGTGGCTGATGGCGTTGCGCCCGTTGACCTGTGCCCAGCCCGTGATGCCGGGGCGCACCTCGTGGCGGCGCATCTGCTCCTTGGAGTAGAGGGGCAGATAGTCCATCAGCAAGGGGCGCGGGCCAATCAGGGCCATGTCGCCACGGAGCACATTCCACAACTGCGGCAGTTCGTCGATGGAGAGCGAGCGCACAAAGCGGCCTACGGGCGTGAGGCGGTCTTTGTCCTTCAGCAGTTCACCATCGGGCCCTCGGCGGTCGTTCATCGTCTTGAACTTGATGAGGCGGAAGGGCTTGGCATCCTTGCCTGGCCTCACCTGGGTAAAGAAGGCACCATCGCCACGGTTGGCAAAGTGCAGACAGACGGCGACCAGCAGGATGAACCAGCCGATGCACAGCAAGGCGATGAGGGCCAGCGTGAAGTCTATGAGGCGTTTCAGACAGTTCTTGTACATAAATAGGAGGGCTTTAGATTTCCACCAGCTCCGGGATGGTGACGTTTTTCAGGCGGAGCAGCATCGTGCCCCAACTGAGGCCGAGGCCAAAGGAGGAGCAGAGCAGACGGGTTGGCTCCCCGCCCTGCAGCCGCTCGCGAATGCGCGTGACCATGAGCGAGGGTATGCTTGCGCCGCCCAGGTTGCCGAACTCTTCCAGGTTGTAAGGCACTTTCTCCAGCGGCAGCTTGAGCTTCTTCACCACGCGGTCCACAATGAGCTTGTTGGCCTGATGGATGAGGAAGTAGTCGATGTCGGTGTCCTTGTCCAGCTGATAGTCGGCCATGAACTGGCTGACGCTGCGTGGCGGCTTGCTGATGGCGAAGGCAAAGACCGACATGCCGTCGATCATGGTGTGCATGGGGGCACGCACGATGCCGTGGCCAAAGTCCTCATAGACGAGCGACTCCGCCGTGAACGGATGGCGGAAGCCGCCGTGGGGCGTGTGCAGAGCCGTGTAGCCTGCGCCGTCGGTGTGGAAGTCGATGATGATGGGTTCGGCCTCGGGGTCGAACTCCAGGGCAATGGCCGTGCCGGCATCCCCAAAGAGGGGCACGCGGCTCTTGTCCTTCATGGAGCCCATGCGCAGGGCGGTGTCGCCCACGAGCAGGAGGGCACGACGCACATTGCCTGCGGTGAGCAGATTACCTCCCACCACCAGGGCGTACATGCAGCCGCAGCACCCCATCGGGATGTCGAGGCAGAAGCAGTCGGCGTTCAGCCCCATGCGGTCTTGCAGGAGGCAAGCGGTGGGCGGCGTGCGGTAGTCGCCTGTGACGGACTCAAAGATGAGTGCATCCACCGTGTCCTTCTCCCAGCCCAGCTCCGCAAGGAGCTTCTCGCCGGCAGCCTGACAGAGGTCGGAGGCACAGATGTCCTCGGGGGCTATGCGGCGTTCACGGATGCCCACAGTCTTGTCAAACGTGTCGGCTTCTTCCTGTGTGAACAGGTCGTAGTCGGCGGTCTTGACCACCTGACGCGGTACACATGCCGAGACACCGGCAAAGCGTACATTCTTTATTTCCCAACGAGCCATAAGTCATTTCTCTTTTATGAACGATTTACAATGTACGATGTACGATGAAACCATCCGGACGGCACACATCGTACATCGTACATCCAAAACATGATTTAGATTTCAACACCGTTTCGGCGCAGAATCTCCTTGCCTGCTTCGTAGGACGTGCAGGCCACAATGTCCTCGGGGTCGAGCATGAGGTCGAAGGCATCTTCCATTTCGGAGATGATGTTCAGCTGATGCACAGAGTCCCATTCGGGCACGTTGTCCTTGCAATAGTCGGCCCCAAGCTGAGCGGGCTGCGCACCGAATACGGTTGCGAAAATCTCGTTGTATTTTTCCAGATTGTTCATGGTTCTATATTATATATAATGTGTAAATAATGCTTCGTCATTGGTTGGGCAGCTGCTTGAAGAGCTTCTTGCCCGTCTCGTTCTTCGGTATCTCGGGGATGACGCGCACCTCGAAGCTGCTGGCCACGATGTGGGTTTTCTCCACCAGCACCTGCTTCACCTGCTCCTGCTTCTGGGCATCGGTGATATAGACAATCATCTTTTCGTCTGTTCCCACACAGGCGCACTCGGCCCCGGTCTCGGTCTGCACAATCTGCTCACACTCGTCCAGGCCGACGCGCATCCCGAAGAGTTTGAGGAAACGACCCATGCGGCCTACGATGTAGTAGCAGCCGTCCGCGTCGCGATATGCGAGGTCGCCCGTGCGGATAAAGCCTCCGCGCTCGTCGCCAAGGGCAAGGTCGCTCTGCTCCCGTGCATAGCCCATCGTCACATTCCGGCCTCGGTAGCACATTTCGCCCTCGGTGTTCGGGGTCAGGATCTCGTTGCCGTCGCTGTCTTGCAGGGAGAGTTCCGCATTGGGAACGGCTATGCCGATGCTGCCCACCTTTTCGACGGCCCACTTCGCAGGAAGCCACGCCATGCGGGCAGTGCACTCCGACTGGCCGTAGGTAGCTATCCAGCGTTTGCCGTGCTGCTGACAGTATTCGGCGAACTTGAGGTTCAGGTCGGTTGGCATCTTGCCGCCGCCTTGCGTCAGCAGTTCCATGTCGGGCAGGTCCATGCGCATGAAACGCATCAGATTGAGGATGTGGAAGCTGTAGGGCACGCCGGTGAAGCTGGTGGCACGTTCCGTCTTGATGAACGACCAGAAGAGGCGGTCGGTCATGCTGAGGCCGATGATGAGTACCGTCGCACCCACTTTCAGGTGAGAGAATACAACGGAGAGCCCCATGGTGTAGTACAAAGGCAGTACCAACAGGGGGCGGTCGGTGGATTTCAGTTCAAAGAACGTGGAAATATTGAGGGCTGCGGCTTCGATGTTCTCATACTTGTGGCGCACCAGCTTCGGACTGCCCGTGCTGCCACTGGTGGGCAACAGGTGGGAGAGCTGGGGATGAAGCGTGCAAAGCGGGTTTGCGGTGCGCAGCAGCTTGTAGCCGTACTGCGTCTTCACCTCATTGCCATTGGTGGCTTGTTCCTGTGTAAATGTTTCTGGTGCACACAGGTAGGCTGGTTTATAGGTGTCGAGCAACGACTGAAGCAGTCCTGCCTCGGTCTTCACATTGAGGATGAGCGGCACCAGCGTCCCGCTGGCCAACGAAGCCATCACCCATGCCACGGCACCAGCAGTATTCTCCACCAGCATGAAGCACAGGCTGCGCTCCGGCACTGTCTGTTGGATGGCAGCGGAAAGCGTACAGATGTCGCCATACGACACCTTGTTTCCACTCGAATCAAGCGCGGCTATGCGCTCGGCAGATATTTTATCTAAGTCTATCAACATTACTTTGTCATTCAAACTATATCGAAGCGCAACCATCTACGCCAAGCACCTGGCCGGAGATGTAGCTGGAGCGGTCGCTGGCCATGAATGCGCAGGCATTGGCCACGTCCTGCGGTGTGCCCAGTCGGCCAAGGGCTATCTTCTGAATGCGCTGGTCTATCTTGTCGCCGCTGGCCTCGTAGAGTTCGGCAAAACGCTCGGTCTTCACGATGCCCGGTGCCACAGCGTTCACACGGATGCCCTGTGGAGCCAGTTCTTTGGCAGCCGATTTCGTCATGGCGATGATGGCTCCCTTCGTGGCCGAATAAGCCACCTGGCCGGGCGAGCCCAGCACGGCAGTGACCGAGGCAATGTTCACGATGGAGCCGCCACCCGTGCGTGCCATCAGTCGGCTCACGAGCTGAATCATCTCGATGACGGCAATCACGTTGACACGGAACATCAGTTCCGTTTCCGGGCGTACTATCATGCCTATCTTGCGGTTGAACACCACGCCGGCGTTGTTGACCAGCGCGTCGATGCGCCCCTCGGTCTTGTGCACCTGCATAAAGGCAGCTTTCACCGCAGCTGCATCAGTCACATCAAAATACAAAGGCACCACACGCGTCTCGGCTTTGGCAGCAAGCTCCTCAGCCCACGCATCCATCGTGCCCTCCTTCATGTCCGTGGCATACACCACCGCACCGTCCATCGCAAACTGCTCGGCAATGGCACGCCCGATGCCCTGTGCCGCACCCGTGATGATGCAGACTTTATTTTGTAAGAGTCGTTCCATAGTGATTCTTTATTGGGACTTGACAGTCATCAGTAGAGGGTCTTGCCGCCATCGATAATCAGTGAATGACCTGTCACAAAGGAAGATGCGTCGGACAGCAAATAGACAATGCCCAACGCCACCTCGCGGGGTTCGCCGTAACGGCCCAGCGGATAGGTCAGGAGGTCTCGCCGGCGGTCTTCCTCGGAATAGGTGCCAGGCTTCAGCAAACCGGTGTTGATCATGCCAGGGTTCACGCTGTTGCAACGAATACCACTGGCTGAACACTCCAAGGCCACATTCTTCGTAAATACCTGCAAGGCTCCCTTCGACATGCCATACATGGCATTGCCAAACGCCGTCGTATAGACTCCGCCTATTGATACGGTGAAAACGACCGACGCACCCTTGTTGAGCTTCTTCTTCCGCAGCAGACGCTGGGTCAGATAGACGGGCGACAAGGCATTGACGGAAAGGATGCGCTCCAGATCCTCACGGTTGATGAACTTCACGGGCAGGGGTTTGCTGATGCCGGCGATGTTGACAAAGCCGTCCAGCTTCTCGATGCTGGCCACCAGGCTGTCCAGCTCGTCGTCGCAGGTCAAGTTGGCCACCACGTAGCGATGCGCCTCACGGTTCTCCAACGCTTCGAGCGTAGCCTGCAGGCCCTCCTCATTGATGTCGGTGAGAATGAGGCGTGCACCCAGTTTGGCACATTCCACAGCCGTGGCACGGCCTATGCCGCCGGCAGCACCCGTGAGCAGAATGGTCTTGCCCTCCAGAGAGAACGGATTGTACGCACTCATCCTAAGCCTTGGCCTTTACGGTATTGAACAAATCCTGAATGGTGACTGCCGCCGACATGTCCTTGCCGTTGAGCGTCACGTTGTACTCTTCGTCCACCATGGCGATGATGGAGAGCGCAATCAGTGATGTGTACTCGTCTAACTCGTGAAACACCGTTTCCGGCGTGAACACCGAGGGATCGGTGTCGTCGAACTGTTCTGCAAAATGCTCGATAAATTCTTTTATTTCCATAATATAGTGTTGTTTATGTTTTCTGTCTCGGTTGTTGCTATTGTAGATTATGTGAGCCGCTTGGCTGGATTCCCCATCACAGTCGTTCCGGCCTTGACTCTGCGGAAGACGAAACTGAGTGCGCCCACGTGCGCGCCCGTCTCCACCACGACATTGTGGCTAATGACTGCACCCGTGTGAATGTTGACATCGTCCTCCACGACAATGCCGCCGACACACGTCACATGGGTGTCGATGCGATTCCAATTACCTATGCGGGCATCGTGCCCTATGACGGTGTAAGACTGAATCATGTTGTAGTCGCCCACCATAGCGTCGTTGCCAATGACGGTATAGGCACCGACAAAGTTGCCCTTGCCCAGCCTGGCGCCTTGATAGACACGTGCCGTCTGGTGGATGAGCTCCATGAACTCCCCGCCACGCCGAATGATTTCCTCCATGCAAGGGCGGCGTGAAGCACCGCCGATGCTTGAGACAAACACCTCGTCCCGGGACGGCACATAGTCCTTGATGGTTCCCAGAACGGGCGGATAGCCTTCATAACCATCCAACGCACCGAGGTTGTCGTCTATGAAACCCTTGACAACAAATGTCTCGCCATAGCCCACGCTCTCAAGCGCATTGCTATAGACCGTGCGGCCCATACCGCCAGCACCTATGATAACAAGCTGTTTCATTTCCTTCCCTCCTTTTTTGTCAATACACTCTCGAACACATCCGTCAGCTGCTGTGCTATCACCTCGGGCGAGAACCGTGCCTGGCAATCGGCAGCAATCTGTTGGCGGTCATACTGGCTATAGTTCTGCTGCATCTGCTGCAAAGCTTTCGTCAGAGCATCCACATCATCCACGGGGAACAAAAGCCCGTTCTGCTCATCGATGCACTCGCGGATGCCGCCGCAGACAGACGCTATGACGGGCAGACCGCAGGCCAATGCCTCGAGCACCGCCACAGAAAAATTCTCGTTGCGCGAGGGCAGGACAAACACATTGCTCTGCTGCAACATCGTGGCAATCTCGGTCTTGGTGCGCTGCCCCACCAGCGTGATGTTGGCAGAAAGCCCTGCCGCGTCAATCATCGCCTGCAGTTTCTCCCGCTCCGGCCCGCCGCCCACAATGTCGAGCTGCCATCGAGCCTTGTCAAGCCCAGCCTGTGCAAACGCTTTCACCAGTAGGTCGAAGCCCTTACGGTGAATCAGGCTGCCCGTGGCAATATAGTGCAAGCGTCCATCGGCCTGTGTCCCTGGCCGGTAGGTGAACTCTCTGCCGGCCATGTTGTGCACGACAGCTGCGTTTTGGGCAAAATGGCGGCGGAGCGACTGCCTCAGCGAATCGGCCACGGCAATGAGGCCGTCCAGATGCGGATATGTGGCTTCACCCAACCGACGGACATTCGGCGACAGCTCAGGCTTGTTGATTTCCGACCAGTGCTCAATGCCGACAAGCGGGACATGATACTTCTGTTTAAGACTCAAAGCGATATTCGTAATAAACAGATAATGGCTGTAGAGCAAGTCGGGCTTGCCGTATTTCTGCACAGCGAGCCTATACACCTTTTCCAACTGCCATTGTTCAAACTTTTTCCGCACACGGCCACCCAGCAGCCCTACTACCCTGCTTGGCAGATAGAAGGCATTCAGCACAGCCACACCACCAGCCTCGAACATGCTCACCCCCATCGTCCGCCAGAACAGACGGAAGCGCGTATCTACACTCAGCATGACAACCTCGTGTCCCAACCGGGCCAGTGCTTCAGCCTGATCTTTCTCGAAACAGCCCCACTGCGGGGACTTTGCCGACGGATAACCACGTGAAATGACGAATATTCTCATATCGAAACGGGGGAGATTAAAGGAGTTTCTTCTTCAGTGCATCCAGGAAACCGTGCCCGTACCGCAGGTCTGGCTCCACATAATTGCCTTCGGCCCATTCGTTCCACGACATGAGGAAGGCGATGCGATGCTCCGGCTGCTTGTCCTTGACGAGGTCGAGCACCTGGTCTATCTGCTCTTCAAACACCTCGGGCGTGCTGCCAGTGTAGATGCGAGCCTTGCTGCCGCTGCGCGCACTGCGGTCCCAGTTGGGCATCAGCGTGGGGAAGACGTTTTCCCAACGGTCGGCATCCACATAGAGATACTTGTTCACCTTGCGCTGGTCGCAGGTGGAAACGGGTGCACACTTGAACAGGCGCAGGGCAATGCCGCGCTTCACGATGTCGAGCAGGGAGCGGCAATAGTAGTCCGCACGGTTGTAGCCACGCGAATTGACCGCATCGAAACCGGCATCAAGCACCTGCCGGTAGAGCTGCGCCGACTGGTCGGGCGCATTCTTCAGCAGCGCGTTCCTCACAGTCTTGTCCCCTTCCAGCATGTTGTGCTGTATGCCAACGAAATACACGCCCTTCAGGCCGTTCTCCCGAGCCATTCGGTTCCACAGCTCAGTGAAGGCCTTCGGGTCTGGTATCTCAAGCGGACGGAACACCAGGAACAGTGGCTTGCCGTCCACCGTGATGTATCGCTTGTCCTTGAAGGCGGGGAGCACATCGTTGAAATGCTTCACGTACTCCTCCTCCGTATAGACCATCTGCATCAGCGTCGATTCCTGCACCTTCCGCGTGCCAGCCTCCCACGACTTGTTGGTCCAAGAATGGTTGGCCCAGCCCAGGCAGAAAGGATAGTCGGGCTTGCCCGTAGCCAGCACCTCGTTGAAGGGACGCTCCAGCAACTGCTTGCCGTTGCCAAACCAGTAGTGCCAGTAGCAGAAGCCCTCAATGCCAGCTTCACGCGCCAATTCGGCCTGTGCCTCGCGCACCTCCGGCATACGCAGGTCGTAATAGCCCAAGTCTGCCGGAACACGGGGCTGGTAATGTCCCCGGAACAACGGCTTGGCCTTGCCCACATTGGTCCATTCCGTAAAGCCCTTGCCCCACCATTTGTCATTCTCGGGTATGGGGTGAAACTGGGGAAGATATAGTGCGATTACTCTTGCTTTCATGCGTCCTTTGTCGATTGCTGTGCTCTGCCTACGGCAAATGCAGTTGCAAAGTTAAGCAAAATATTCTGCATTTGGGGCAACAAGCCGCAAATTTTTACTTTTCTACATTAAAATAACGCAGAAACAACAGGTTTTAGTATGGGGAAGCAAAAGTATTAAAGAGGGCGACACCCCAGTGCCACAGGAGTGACACCGAGGTGCCGCCAAAGCAGCACCGAGGTGATTTCAGAGTGACACCGAGGTGATTTCAGAGTGACACCGAGGTGATTTCGAAGCAATCCTCCTATCGTTCCCCGATAGCTTTCTTGTATTTTGAGCGGGCCAGCAGGTAAGCACAGCGGGCCTCCACGGCGTTGGCCTGGGCTTGCTGGTAGAGGGTTTGGGCCTCGATGTAGTCGGAGAGCGGCTCGGTGCCGACCTCGTACTGCTGGCGCGACATCCGCATGTTCTCTTCTGCCTGTTGCACAGACTTCTGAGTGATGCTGATTTCGAGGGTGGCCTCATTCAGGTTGTTGCTGGCCTGCAGGGCTTCCAGCTGCATCTTCTCGCTGAGGTCGGCCTGCTCCAGCTGGGCAATCTGGTGGGCGGCCTTGGCCGAGCGCACCTTCTGGATGCCTTCACCGAAGTGGAACAGGGGCACCTTGAGCATCACGCCCACCGTTGCGGAACCCTTCTTGAGCAGCGTCTCGCCCATGAGCTTCATGCCGTGGGCATAGCCGTAGGAGCCGAAGAGGAGCACGCTGGGCAGAAACTCGCTGCGCGTGAGCTTCACCTGCAGCCGCGACATTTCGGTCTTGTCGCCAAGCAGGGCATACTCGGGACGGCTGGTGATGTCGGGAGCGGCAGTCAGGGCAGACTGGGCAGACAAGTCAGCCTGGTCTGACGAGCCAGAGAGGTCCGACAGGTCGGTGACATCAATCTGCTGCACAAGCGGCAGCCCGATGATCTGGGCCAGGTTCATCTGTGCCAGGCGGCTGGCGTTGTCGGCCTTCACGACGTTCAGTTCGGCCTCGTTCAGTTTCACCTGCACCTTCAGTGCATCGTTGCGGGTCTTCATGCCGTGGCGCACAGCGGCATCCACGTTTTTCTGCAGCTCTTCCAGCAGTTTCTTGTAACTGCGTGCCACCTCGCCAAGCTCCTTGGCACGGATGCAGAGCACATAGGCCTGGTCGGTCTGAAGGAGCACCTCGGCCTCGGTCAGGCGGACGTTGGTGTTGGCCATCTGCAGACCCAGGCGGTTCATCTTGTAGCCCGCCGTGATCTTTCCTCCCATGTAGAGGGGTTCGGTAAAGGATATGCCGCCCATGAAGACGTTGCCCACCTTAAATTCAAACAGGTCGTCGGGCAGCTGGAACTGCTGTGCCGCACCCTGCAGACCGTTGACCAGGGGCGCGTAGATAGGCGACTGAGCCAGCTGGGCCATCAGCGTGTTCAGACTGGCCATTCCGCTGGAAAACATGCCGTTCAGGTCGGGCGTGAAGTTCAGCTTGCTGGTGTTGTAGAGGTCGGCGGCCAGCAGGTTGAAGTTCGGCAAGAAGTTGGTCTTCATGGCCTTCAGTTCGGCCTCCTGCTTCTTGATTTGCAGCTGCGCCGTGCCCAGGGCCTTGTTGTGCTGCAGGGCCTGCTGGCGGCATTGCTCCAAGGTCAATTGATTTACAATTTGACCATTTACAATTTGACAATTGCCCAGCGCGAGGCAGCCGACGGCAAGTATATATATATAATGTGTAGGTTTCATGTCTGTCTTACTTTACTTTGAAGAAGAGTGCATAGAGCACAGGAATGAAGATGAGCGTGATGAGCGTGCCGGCAAACAGTCCGCCCATGATGGTGACAGCCAGCGAGCCGAACATGGCATCGGGCACCAGCGGAATCATACCCAGAATGGTGGTGAGGCTGGCCATCATCACAGGGCGCAGCCTGGACTTGGAACTCTGGATGAGCGCTGTGCGTGGCGGCAGTCCCTGCGATATTTCCAGGTTGATTTCGTCCATCAGCACAATGCCGTTCTTGATCATCATGCCGATGAGGCCCAGCACGCCGACGATGGCCACGAAGCCGAAAGCCTTGCCCGAAACAAGCACCGACGGAATGACACCCACGAGGATGAGCGGGATGCAGCAGAAGATGATGGTGGGCTTCTTGTAGTCCTTGAACAGCATGATGAGGATGAGAATCATAATGACGATAGCCATCGGGAAGGCGTTGAACAGATATTTCATCGACTGGTCGCTGGCCTTCTTCTCGCCTTCCCACGAGAGGGTGTAGCCCTCGGGCAAGGCTATCTGTTCGATGTCACGGGCTATGGCCTGACGTGCGGCCTCGGTGCCCACGCCGGGACGAGGGCTGCATTGCATACGCTGGGTGCGCTGTCCGTTGTAGCGGCACACGACCGGCTCTTCCCACTCCAGGTCGATGCCGTTGGCCACCTGCAGCAGGGGCGTGGTCTGCGTGATGGAACGCAGGATGTCGGCCTTGGTGATGTTGCCCGCAAGCACCTGCTGCACGGTGGTGCGGTTGAAGTACTGGCTCAGGTTGGGCATGACGCCAAACAGCTCCACGCCGCTGAGGCGGCGCACGTCGTTGCCCTGCGGATCGGTACACTTGATGTAGATGTGTTCCGGGTATATGCCGTCAAAATAGCTGCCAATGGGTATGCCGCCCGTATAAGCCATCATCGACATGGACACATCGCTGCGCGAGAGGCCGCGCAGACGGGCCATCTGCTGGTTGTAGTCCACCATGAGCACAGGCACCTTGGGCTCCCAGTCGCTCGTGGGCAGATAGACCTTGTCGCTGCGGCGCACAATGGCCAGGGCACTGTCGGTAAGCTGGTGCAGCACGGCTGGGTCGGGGCCGTGGAAGCACGCCTCTATCGGGTACTTCTTGTACATGAGGTTGTAGCGCTTGAACTTCACGTATGCCTCGGGGAACATGCGGTCAACCTCGGCCTGCAGCTCGTCGATATGCTCCACGAGGGCCGTCGGCGACTCGAAGTCGATGATGAGTTCGCCGTATGCCAACGAGGGCGTGGGGATGCTGCGCACCAGGTTGTAACGGCTGGGCGCACCGCCCACGGAGGCCGTGATGTGGCGGATGTAGTCCTTCTTCTGCAGGTGGGCCTGAATGGCCTTGAGGTCCTGCTCGGTCTGCTTATAGTTGTTGCCCTCGGGCAGCTTGTATTCCATGTAGAGCTGGTCGTACTCCATGTCGGGGAAGAAAGCCTGGTCGATGAAGCGGTACGAGATGGCACTCACGACAAACAAGGCTATGGCCACGACAACCATGAGCCAGCGATGCGCCAGGCCAAAGCTGAGAATCCCCTGCAGCACATCGTATGCCTTGCCCTTGTACAAGTCGTTGGCGGCAGCACCATTGGCATCGTCCGCCGACTGCGCTTTCCCGCCCTTGTAGCTCTTGGGCAGCAGCCAGCTGTCGGCCATAATCGGCACGTGCACAAGGGCCAGCACCCAGCTGAGCAGCAGGGAGACGGCAATGACGATAAACAGGTCGCGCACATAGACACCGGCTGTATCAGGACTGAGGAATATGGGCAGGAAGGCCAGGATGGCTATCAGCGTGGCACCAAGCAGGGGCATGGCCGTCTTCTGCCCGATGGAGGTGAGCGCCTCCAGGCGTGACTTGCCCATCTTGTGGTCCACCAGGATGCCATCGACAATGACGATGGCGTTGTCCACCAACATGCCCATCGCCAGAATGAAGCTGGCCAGCGACACGCGCTGCAAGGTGCCGTCGAAGCCCTTCAGCACGGCAAACGAGCCGAACACAATCACCACCAGGCTGCCACCGATGATGACGCCGCTCTTCAGCCCCATGAAGAAGATGAGCACCACCACGACGATGAGCACCGACTCCAGCAGGTTCACCAGGAACGTATTGATGGCCGAGCTGACGCGCTCCGGCTGGAAGAACACCTTGTGGCACTCCACGCCCGCCGGCATACGCCGCTCCAGCTGCTCCACCTTCCGTTCCACAACCTTGCCCACCTTCACGATGTCGAACTGCGAGGAGCAGGCAATCGAGATGCCCAGGGCGCGCTGGCCGTCGTAGGCCATTTCGTTGCGCGTCACGCTCTCATATCCCTCATAGACCTTGGCGATGTCCTTCAGGAGCAGCTGGTCGTCCTCGTGTCCCTGAATGACCATGTTCTGGATGTCCTGCACGTTGTTGAACTTGTCGCTCACCGTGACGCGCACGCGGCGGTTGCCGTTGTTGTAGTAGCCGGCATAGCTCGTCTTGTTCTGGTTGCTGATGGTCTGCAGCACTTCCATCGGCATCACGCCCAGGTTTGCCATCTTGTCCTCCAGCAGTTCAATGTTGATGCACTCGTTGCGCCGCCCGTAGATGCTGACGCGGGTCACGCCCTCGATGTCGGCAATCTCGCGCTTCATCAGTTCCGCATAGTCAGAGAGCTGGCGGTCGTCCAGGCCGTCGCCCGTCAGGGCATAGAACATGCCATAGACATCGCCGAAGTCGTCCTTCACCACCGACGTGGAGGCGTCAGCCGGCAACACGGCCTGTGCGTTGTCCACCTTTCGGCGCAGCATGTCCCACTCCTGCTCAATTTCGCGTGGCGGCGTGGTTGTCTTCAGTTCGACAGTAATCAGGCTGAGGTCAGCATAGCTGAGGCTCTGCACATTATCCACAGAAGCCATCTCGCGGATAGACTTCTCCAACGGGTCGGTGACCTGCAACTCCACCTGGTGCGCCGAAGCGCCGGGATAGGTCGTCACCACCATGGCCTGACGCACCTTTATCTCCGGGTCTTCCAGCTTGCTCATAGAGTCGTAGGCTATCAGGCCGCCAGCCACGAGGCAAAAGACCAGGAAGTTGATGAGGTTTCGGTTGTCAAGCGCCCATTTACTATAGTTCATATTGAGTCTGTACGTTTTTGCGTTTGTAGATTCTTACGTTTATGCGTTTGTGAGTTTGGCTTTGCCGAGCCGCTTGCCGGCTTCTACATCATGTTACCCACATTGGTCTTCGACGGAGCCTTCAGCACCTCCACCTTCTGCCCGTCCACCACATGGTGAGCCCCCGTGGAAACCACGCGCTCGCCCACCTTCAGGCCACTGCTGACGGTGACGGTGCCGTCAGAGTTGATAAAGTCCACCTTCACGGGGCGCGACTGCACCGTGCCCGACGCTGCATCGTAGATGAAGACGGTCACCTTGGTCTCGTCGCCCACCAGGGCCGATGCCGGCACGATGATGTTGCCCGATGACTCCTCGGCCATCTGGGCATAGACCATCGTCGTCATGCCCGGCGTAATCTTCTTGTGGTCATAGCCGCCCTTGATCTTCAGCCAAACGGTGTAGAGCTGGTTGGCATTCGCCTCCTGACTGGTACGCACCACCTGCAGGGGGTACTGCGTGTCGCCCGTGATGTTAAAGGTGCAGTAGAAGCCCGTGTATTTCTCCATCTGGATATATTCAGCCGAAGGCAGGTTGATTTCCACCTCCACGTCGCCGGCGCTGCTCATTATCAGCACGGGCATACCGGCTCCGATGGTCTCGCCGGCCTCGTGCAGTTTCTTCTTGATGTAGCCCGACATGGGGGCACGCAGCTTCGTGTCGGCCAGCTGATTCCTGTGGTTGTTCAGCTTCTGCGTAATCTGCTCCAGGCCGTAGCGTGCGCGGTCGTAGTTCTGTGCCGTGGTGTTTGCCTCCCGGTAGAGGGCAATGACGCGCTCGGCATCGGCCTTCACCTGTTCATACTCGGCCTGTGTGGCGGTGAGCTGCACCTGATAGTCGCGTGAATCCATTTCGGCCAGCACCTGTCCTTGGCGCACAAAGTCACCCTCGTTGACCAGCACGCGCTGGATGGGTCCACTCACACGGAAGGCCACATTCACTTCCTCGGCTGCCTTGGTCCGGCCTGTGTAAGACAGAGGCGGCAGTTCGTTGGCATCGCGAGCCACTGCCACGTTCACACACTTGATGTCTTCTGTCTTCACGCTCTTGTTGCCGCAACTGCACAGCAGGGCTGCTGCTGCGGATAGAATAAATGCTCTGTTTACTATCTTCATTGTCATTCTGTTTGGATACACATATTTCAAAAACGCTGCAAAGGTATAGCTTTTTTCCCACACCAAAGTGTTCCCAAACTGATTATTTTTCGTCACAAAGTACGCATTAGTGTAAATTATTGCTACGAAAGTATTGCAAAAGTGTTTTTTTCTTCGTTATTTTGCACGCAGATAGAACAGAAAAAACCTCAACCGCAGTGCCATGAACAACGAAAAACTTAGAATCAGGCGACTGGATGCCGCTAACGACACCAACATCCTCGGCGCAGAGACGGGCACCGTGCAGATAGCCCGTACCGCTTGCTTCGTGTGTACCCGTGGCGGCGGCAGAATCCTGCTGAACGGCATCGAATACACCGTGGAGCCAGGCTCGCTCACGGTCTATTTCTCATACAGCGTCCTGCACATCATCACCAAGACGCCCGACCTGGAGGGCATCATCATCAGCTGCAACCTCGACACCATCCAGCCCCTGCTCTACAAGGTCAGCGACTTCAACAGCCTGTTCCTCATCCGCCAGCACCCCTATACGAAACTGATGGACTCGCAGGTCAGGATGCTCACCACCTACATCCAGCTCCTGTCAGACCTCATCATGCGCTTCGACGTGGTGGAGCAGAACCTGCAGGAGTCCCACAGCAGGCCCATCCGCGAAACGGTGCGCCAGCAGATAGACCTGCTGGGCAACAGCCTCATGCTGGGCATCGTGTCGTGCTACACCCACTTTGCCATGAAGCCGCAGGCGCACAGCCGCAAGGACGACGTCATGCAGAAGTTCATCACCATGCTCTACCACTCCTACAAGCAAGAGCACGACGTGAGCTACTACGCCGAGGCCCAGTTCCTCACGTGCCGCTACTTCTCGGCCATCATCAAGGAGAAAACGGGCAAGTCGCCCAGCGAATGGATCATCGCAGCCCTGCTGGGCGAGGCCAAGCGCCTGCTCACCACCACCAGCAAGCCCGTCAAGGAAATCTCCACAGACCTTAACTTCCCCAACCAGTCCTACTTCGGCAAGTGGTTCAAGAACCTTGTCGGGTGCAGCCCGCTGGAATTCAAGAAGAGCCCCAGCGGAAGGCAGCCCACCGCCGCCGGATCGACAGCCTTCATGGGGCTGGGCCCCATCCAATGACCCCCCGACACAATAACGTAAGAACACAAGAACGCACAAACGTAAGGACGCAAAAACGCATAAACGTAAAAACAACCAAAACCTATGAACCTCAAGCACCTATTCTTCCTGCTGCTGACCCTCTGCGCCACAACCCTGAACGCTCAGCCTGCCTACGACATGGCGCGCATCCAGCAGGAAGACCTCGGGCGCGGACTCGTCTGCGTGCGCGACGGCGACAGCGTCGTCATCTCGTGGCGACTGCTGGGCGAAGACACGCCGGCGACAGCCTTCAATGTCTATTGCAACAACAAGAAGCTCAACCACAAGCCCCTTGCCGGCGCCACCTTCCTGAAGGTCAAAGCCGACAGGAAGGATGCTACCTACCGCGTGGCAACCCTCGACGACGGCAAGGAGAGTGGCCGCAAAGACGGCACCTTCACCCTGCCAGCCACGGCTCCCGACCACTACCTCAGCATTCCGCTCTCCCGCCCTGCCGACGGCACAACCCCCGACGGCAAGCCCTACCGCTACAGCGCCAACGATGCCAGCGTGGGCGACGTGGATGGCGACGGCGAGTATGAAATCATCCTGAAATGGGACCCCAGCAACTCGCACGACAACTCCCACGAGGGCTACACGGGCAACGTGCTCCTCGACTGCTACCGGCTGACAGGCCAGCACCTCTGGCGCATCGACCTGGGACCGAACATCCGCGCCGGCGCACACTACACGCAGTTCCTGGTCTATGACTTCGACGGCGACGGACGCTCTGAAGTCATCTGCAAAACTGCCGACGGCACACGCGACGGACTGGGCACCGTCATCGGCGACTCCACGGCGGACTACCGCACCAACGGCCCTATCAACCAGAAAATTGCAGGAAAAGAGAAGGGACGGCCACGCCAGAGCGTGGGGCGCATCCTGGAGGGGCCCGAGTTCCTCACCGTGTTCAGCGGACTGACGGGCAAGGCCCTCTGCACCGTGGATTACCAGCCGCCACGGGGCGACATCGGCAGCTGGGGCGACAACTACGGCAACCGCTGCGACCGCTTCCTGGCCTGTGTGGCCTACCTCGACGGCGTGCACCCCTCCGCCGTCATGTGCCGGGGCTACTACACCAAGACCTACATGGCCGCCTACGACTGGAACGGCACCGACCTCACCCTGCGCTGGCTCTTCGACAGCGAGGCCCTGGACAAGGAACGCCGGGCCACCGACCCGCAGGCCCTGCCCTACTCCGGCCAGGGCAACCACAACCTGCGCGTGGCCGACGTGGATGGCGACGGCTGCGACGAAATCACCTACGGCTCGATGGCCGTTGACCACGACGGCACGGGCCTCTACACCACCGGCATGGGCCACGGCGATGCCATCCACCTGATGCCCTTCTACCCCGACTCCGCCCTGATGCAGGTGTGGGACGTGCACGAGAACCGCCGCGACGGCAGCGACTTCCGCGACGCACGCACCGGGCGCATCATCTTCCAGATAAAGGACCGCAGCGATGTGGGCCGGGGCATGGCCGCCGACATCGACCCCACCTGCCCGGGCCTGGAAATGTGGTCGAGCAGTCAGAAAGGCTTTTTCGACGTGACGGGACGCCTGCACAAGACCGACTTCTGGATTCCGCAGAACTCCGCCGTCTGGTGGGATGGCGACCTCTGCCGCGAGCTGCTCGACCGTGGGGCGGTGAGCAAATACAACTGGAAGCAGGGGCGCATCGACCGCCTCTACCGCTTCGAGGGCTGCGAGTTCAACAACGGCACGAAGCAGAACCCCTGCCTGGCTGCCGACATACTGGGCGACTGGCGCGAGGAGGTCATTGTGCGCACCAGCGACAGCCGCGAACTGCGCATCTACCACACCACCATCGCCACCGACCGACGCTTCCCCTGCTGGATGCACGACGTGCCCTACCGCCTCTCGGTGGCCACCGAGAACGTGGGCTACAACCAGCCCCGCGAGCCTGGCCGCTACTTCGCCAGCGACATGAAGCACGAGTAGCCCCCGCAGCATCCCTGCACCAAACCGGCAGCACCCCCGTGTCACTCTCCCGACACTGGGGTGGGGCGTGAATGTCACCGTGGTGGTGCGCGAGCGGCACCGAGGCGCTGAGCGAGCGACACCGAGGTGCTGTCGCAGCAACGCCTCATCGCTGTTTCGGCATCCGCTGGAACTTCCAGCCCACGTGCAGCATCCAGTAGGCCGGCACGCAGTTGCGCCAGGTCTCCGTCTGCCCCTGCGCATTCACATGATAGTATGTGCTGGAGAGGTTTTGCAGCAGGTCAAACCCTTCCAGCCGCACCGTGAGGCGGTTCTTCCAGAGCGGATACGACAGGCTGAGGTTCCACACCAGCTCGTCGGCGTTCATGCTCTGCTCGGCGTAGCCACGGCGCGAGTACATCTTCACGTCGGTGGCCACCTGCAGCCGCCACGCGAAGGTGTATTGCGCCGTCAGGCCATAGTTGAACTGCAGGGTGTGGAGCGACTGGAAGTCGGCACGGGGACTGCGCGAGTCGGCGTAGTCTAAAGCGCCGCTGACGCCGAGGCTGAGCTGGTCCAGCTGGTAGCGCAGCTTCAGGGAACCGTTCAGCCGCCAGGTGCTGACGGTGCTGAGGCGGGATGACTGCTTTCCGCCAAGCAAGGAGCCACCCGACACAGCTGAGACATCCACGCTGTGGTGGTAGCTGACGATGGGGAAGACCTCCATGTAGAGGCGGTGCTGCGGGTCGAGGTCGCGCCCCCACTGCACCTGGCCCCAGGCCGACCAGTTGCCACGCACGTTCTCGGGCCGGAAGGTGGTGATGCCCGACTGCGGGTCGTAGGTGCGCCCTGTGCTGACGGCGTTCTGCACGATGTCCAGTCCGCCCGACAGGGTTGTGCGCTGGTTCACGGGCCGCACGATGGCCGAGTAGTTCACATAGAGCTTGTGGCTGTAGGCAGCCTTCAGGTCGGGATTGCCCAGGCGGACCTCCAGGGGGTCTGTGCTCTGGCGCGAGCCGACCATCCACGCAAGGTCGGAGGGAAAGCTGTACGAGGTCTTGTAGCCCGCGACGAAGCGGCGGTCGGAGTTGCGCCAGCGCACGTTCAGCTCCACCTGTGGCGTAAGCAGCGCAAAGTGGCGCGTGGCTGTGGTGTCGAGGCTGGCCGAATGGTAGGCCGTCTGCAGCCGCTCGATGTGCCATGGCAGCTCCACCGAGAACCAGGTGCTGCGCCCGTCGCCCTGCTTCTCGTAGTAGATGTAAGCCCCCGGTGTCCACTTCCGCTTGGTGGTGTGCCGGCTGTAGGTGTTGGCACGGTCCAGGGCCGACAGCAGAGCCTCGCGGGTGGAAGGCAGGGCCGTGAGCAGCAGCTCCTCGTCGAACCAGCCCGGCAGCAGGTCCATGCGGTAGCGGTCGTAGTCGTCGTGCTCGCCGCCCTGCTCATGGGCCACGAAGGCGCGATAGTGCCAGCCCCGCAGCGTGTGGAGCGTGTATTTGGCGCGAAGCCACCATTTCAGGTCGCACTCCTTCTCGTAGAGGCGTGCGTGCTGCTGGCTTTCGATGTTGCCGCTGATGCGCTGGCGGTTGGCCTCGTCGGTCTTGGCGTGGGTGTAGCTCACGTTGCCCTCCAGTTCGCAGTCGTCGCCCCATGGCAGCTTCTGGCTCAGGTTGAAGTCGTAGCTCAGCGAGAGGTTACGGTAGTCCAGCCGTGCGTCGATGCCCGACACGTTCACCACGGCGGCGGGCAGCTGTCCGGCGGCCAGGGCCGACTGCACCGAGTCGAGCACCTGCACGGTGCCGCCCCAGCCCGAGGGGTCGGCCAGGAGGCGGACATGGCGGTTCAGCGCATCCACACTGTTGTGGTTGTAGTGCAGCGTCATGCGGTTGTAGAACCAGAAGGGCTTCTTCAGCGTGAAGAGGTTGCCCACGTCCAGGCTGAAGCGGTCGCTCTGGTTCAGCACCTGCTCCCGCGTGAAGTGGTCGCCCGTGGGCTGGAAGAGGCGTGCCGCCTGGCGGAAGTCGGTCTGCTGGTCGGTCCATGCCAGCTCCACGCTGCCCGCCTCGCGCCAGCGCTTCTCCTTGTCGCTGATTTCAAAGCCGTAGCCCACGTCCTTCCAGTCCATGTCGCCGCCGTCGAGGGCCTTGGTGGGGTCCCAGTCACCCTCCAGTCCGGGCATACGGGTCTCGTTGGTGTTGTTCATGTTGACAAAGCCCATCATGCGCGAATGGTCGGTAAAGCGGGTGCCCACGAGCCGCCCCATGCGGCGGTCCTGCGTGCCGGCGGCCACGTCGGCATTGGCCATGTAGCCCCGGCTGTAGGCACGTTTCAGGATGACGTCCATCACGTAGTCCTTCGGCCCGTCGGCCACACCCAGCCACTCGCTCTTCTCCGTCTGCTTGTCATAGACCTTGATGTGCTGCACCACATAGTAGGGCAGGTTCTCCAGCATCACCTTGTTCTTACCACGGAAGAAGTCCTCGCCGTTCAGCGTCAGGGCGTCAATCTTGCGCCCGTGCACATAGATTTCGCCGTTCTCCTTGAGTTCCGTGCCCGGCATCTGGCGGATGAGGGCGTCGAGCATACTGCCCTCGGGCACGTTGAAGGCGTCGGCGTTGTAGATGATGGTGTCGCCACGATAGACCATCTTCACCTTCGTGGCCTTGACAACCACCTCCTGCAGGGTGCCGCCCGTGAGTTCGCTCCGCTGGCGGCGGTGCATGAAGTGGTGGGGCACATCGAAGAACGTGTTGCGAGCTACATACCGCAGGTCGTACTCCACGGTGGCACTCTCGTACTCGGGGTGTTCGGCCAGGATGACAAACTTGCGCGGCCAGGCTGGCACGTCGAAGCGATAGACGGCGTCCGCGAAGTCGTTGTTCGGCTTCCACGTGCGTGCGGTGTCGATGACGAAGCCCTCCTCCGTCATCAGCGTAATCTTGGCGTCCAGGATGCCGCGCTTGGTGAAGTCGTTGCGCACGTGTCCCCACAGGGCGATGGTGCGGTCTTTCTTCCGCTTGTACTGGACGATGATCTGGCTGCCCTTCGTCTTCACCTTGACGGGCTGCCCCTTGCAGAGCCGCTGCACAGCCTCGGGGACGGACAGGCCCTTGATGCTGGCCGACACACGCAGGTGCTCCAGGTCGCTCAGCACACAGGTCAGCGTGTAGTCGTCCGAGGCGCGGTCCAGGGCAGAGAGGGCTTCGGAGAGCGGCACCTGACGGAAGTCGAAGTCGAGCCTCTGCGCCGGAACAGAAACGGCGGTCAGCAGCATGGCCACCGCACAGGCATAAAGTCGCAGCAACCTACTCATCGGCCTCGCCCTCCCCATCGCCAGGTGAAACAAACAGGGTGTCGCGCTCGTCGCTGACGTGCAGGCCGTCCAGCTCGTTCAGGGCCTCGACAAAGTCGGAAAGCGGTGCCGCCTTGTCCCAGCTGATGAGCAGCCGCTGCGTGCGCGGTGCCTCGCCGGTGAATGCCACGGCGCGCCCGTAGTGGGCTGCCACCGTCGCGAGGATGCTGTCCAAGGGCTGGTTCACGAAGCGCACCGTCTGCCCCTTGCCGTCCTGCGGTGTGGGCACAGCCTGTGCCGCCGGTTCCGGGGCAACAGCTGGTTCCGCTGCAAACCAACGCCCCTTCACGGCATGGTAGGCGGCGTAGCTCAGTCCGCCCATCAGGCACACGGCCACCCAGATGGCAGCCATGCGGCGAAACCGCCAATCGTGTCTCCGGCTGCGGCTCACCGCCTCCACGCGGTTCATCACTTCGTCTTCAAAATCAGCCGAAAGCACTACAGCCCCGGCACGCTCGGCCTGTCGGCGCAAAGCCTCCCGAATGCCATCGCCGGCAGGAACGGGCTTGGGTTCGGCAGCCATCGTTTCTGCCCGCCCCGTCTGCTTAACCTGAGCCATCCGTGGCTCGTTCTCAATAATCTGTGATTTCATGTTCAGTTCCTTTCCTTCGTTTTCAGTATGACATAAAGCTTCTTTCTGATGCGGCAAAGCCTCGTGGCCAGCGTGCCGGCCTTGCAGTCCAGGATGTAGGCAATCTCGGTGAGCGGTTTTTCGTCATAGTAGAACAGCTGCACCAGCATCCGGTCCTCCGCACGGAGCATCGAAAGGGCACGGTCGATGCCGTCCGCCTCTGCCTCGCCAGCCGTTTGCCAAAGGCGGTCTGCCGCCTCATCGCTCACGCTGTCGAGCAGGGTCTCGTCCTCCTCAAGCGAGGTGGTCGGCACGGCTTTCCGCCGCAAGTGGTGCACCACGGTGTAGTAGGCCACACGGCTCAGCCATGTCTGAAAAGCGGCCCGCTCCGCACGGTAAGTCGGCAGACTCTGGTATGCCGCCACAAACACATCCTGCACCACGTCCTCCACGTCCGCGCCGCCGCCGATCATCCGCCCCCCAAAGCCGGCCACCACAGCCCTGTATCGCCGCACGATGTGCCGGTAGGGCCCGGTCTGCCGCTCCAGTATGCGTTCGAACAGCGCCGCTTCGTCCATCGCGCACGCCTCATTGTAGTACATTACACGTCGTCCATCGTTCATTCTTTTTCCTCTTTATTTTTCGTTGGTTTCCATCCTTATATTGGTGCAAAATTACGAAATCATTACATCACCAACGAGTTTTTTCCCGAAAAAAGAACAGATATGACAATCCTACAAGCTATTTAATTTAGTCTGGCAAACACCTTTCTGCCGGAAAATCTTCATTTTACTTTCACTTTCATAATATGGCATTTAACAGACAGTAAATCAGCCGACAGACTGTATGAAAGTGACTTTTTCACTTTCACATCACTTTCATGCCGCTTTTTCGGTTAATCACTTTCATGCCGCTTTTCGGTTAGGCTGGTTACACCATGCTTCGTCGCAGCCGTCACCATGCATCGTCGGAGCCCTGGCCAAACATCGCCACGGCTCTGGCCATGCATCGTCACAACCCTGGCCATGCATCGTCACGGCTCTGGCCATGCATCGTCACGGCTCTGGCCAAACATCGTCACTTCGGCATCGATGCTTCGTCACTTCGCTGGCACCCCATCGCTACCGAAGTGGCACAGGTGCGCTACCAAAGTGGCACAGGTGCGCTACTGGAGTGGCACAGGTGCGCTACTGGAGTGGCACAGGTGCGCTACCGGAGTGGCACAGGTGCGCTACCGAGGCATGATAACTTTTCGGCAAAATCTTTCTCTATAGGCCCTCATTGATTTATGCTTACCCCCACTAATTTTCTACTGAGCCCATCTCCTTTATGAAAGTGACATGAAAGTGAAAAATTCACTTTCATAATGCTTACCGACTGATATTTAGACGAGTAAGCGGCATTTTATGAAAGTGAAAGTGATTTTGCTTTTTTATCAAAAGTTGGGTGAAACAATGACCTATGATGTATATCATTCTCGTGGATTTGCTTTGAATCTATAGCACACATCCTGACTTATATTGATATAAGTCACTATTATAATGCAGCTCTGAAGTATCCTCTTCGCTAATCTGTACAAACGATGTATTATCGTTTCATTAGTTTTATATAGTACACTCCACCATCGGTAACTATCCGTACAAAATAGATGCCAACAGGTAATTGACCCACGTTGATACTTTCTGCTGATTGTATGTTAGTTCTGCCCAATTGCTTAATACCATACATGTCGTAAATCTCCAATTGATATATATGTTGGTATTTGCCTGTGACACGCATCCATTCACCCAAAGGCAATGGTGAAATATGCACCCCAGAAGCATCATTATCCGTAAGTTCCATCAATCCTGTTGTGTTCTCTTTTGAAACAAAAATCAGCGTATAGGTGTCACCTCCAGCAGGTATTTGGGCAATGAAATGCAGCCGACTCTCATAGAGCCAATCCTGGCCATCACGTAATGTGCGATCAGTTTGCCACATATTATCAGAAGGAATAATAGCATTATCGCTATGTCTGGTCACCGACTCTATCTGCCATAATCCACCCGTGGGATTGTCTAATGAACCATATACCCAACCAGCCTGTGTCCCCGTCAAGGATAATTTGTATGTCCATTCTGAGATTTTCTGAATATGTGCTTCGTCTTCGTTGAGGACACTTACATTTTCCTGTGTTCCATCAGTGAAATAGATTATGTCTGGTAAATCTATATCATCAGGCAAATCATTAACAAGGAAACCACGACTCGAAGTACCCGAAACAGGCGTGAAACCATGAATCAATTCATGGACAGTAGCTTTGTCAATGAGCGAAAGATCGGCATTGCCATAGCTCGTCAGATGATTTACTGTCACATCGTAGTCGGTAAAGTGTCCTAACAGAGAATCACATATCCACCATTGTGCCCAAGCCTGTCCACCAGCAGGAATTGTGCCGAAGTCATTAGTAATGGTCTCACATAAATTAAGAGTTACAGAATCTCCGTTTTGTGTGGAACTTATTACAAATCCTGTTGCCAATCCTTTCTCGTTCTCCACAATTTGTGGCTGCGAAGTTATCATGCGCACACTCTTTGCATCCCCCTCGCCCTTATTGCTGATAATAAGAGCGAACTCCGCAGGAATTATCGGTTCTTTTACATCTTCCGTCAATGGGTCATCGCCATAGATGTCACGTTGCATGAAATAATCCAAGTCAAGCACAGGAGAAGGATTCACGGTTAAAATGACAGGATATAACTCGCGCCGAACTTCCAACCCTGTGAATGGGTCAACATACGACAGTACACCGCCAAACGACCACTTCACAGGTTCTTTCGGGGCAGCATATTTCGTAGGTATGAACTTGATTTCAACACGTCCTGTATCTTTTGCAGCCAAAGTCCAGCCTGAAGAGAAATCAAGCTCTCCGTCAAACCCTGTCATTTTCTCTGCATTGATTTGGAATTCATGCGGCGTAGCTACAGAATCGTTCTCTGCATTTGTCACAAGCAACGTAAGCTTTACGTCTTTCATTGGCGTGTTCTCATGCCCGTTATATACTGTCAACGTACCAAGGAAAGCTTGACGAGTGAATGTTAGGGTTTGTGGAATATCTAAACCTATTATGGCACAAACGTGCTGTGAAGGGTTGCTATAATAATCCAAATATTCAGCATAATGAGCCAAAAACATATCATTCATTGATGCAAAACCCGCATCACGTGCTTTTTGGTCAAGAGATGCTATATCATTAGTCCATGCAAAAATACTATCAAGATTTATATAGTTTTCAGTCGATTCAGCAAAAGCAATCGCTTTATGCCGAAAATTATGATTAAATTCGCCCTTTACAAATTTATATCTTTCAATAGTATTGACAATGCGTTCAGAGAGGGCTTTACATTCAGCAGCAGTAATGGATGGTGGTCGATTCGCTACAATTTCATCTATTGACATATATAACATATTGACATCATTTAATAAATAGTTAAGAAGAATCTCAACGTCTTGCCCCATTCGAGTTTTCCACATTTCGGTTCCTAACATTTCCTCAACGATATTACTAATGTCTGTATATAAATGATACGCATCATAGAATGTTTGCAATTTATCTCCTCTTCCTAAAGTATCACGAGGGTGTAACCTATTATAGCTGTTTTCACATGCAAGAAATATTTTTAGGGTTTTTCCAGCAAACGCTCCAATAGAATTACCAATAGAAGAAAACGAGACCATATCTGATGCTCCTTCCATGAGATGTTTGTCCGCTTCCTCCAAAATAGCATTACATTGTTTCATTCCTGAAAGTAGCTGATTCTTCACCCAATCCTTTTCCACATCTTCCACAAGTCTGCCTTCTTCTTGTGCCTTTTCACGTTCATTCTGAAGTACTTGCAAATTTTCAGAAAATTCGGTTAAATGTTCAAGACCTGAAGCTGCAATTCCACTAGAAAAACCTAACAAAGTTTTAATCAGCGTTGCTGCACAATTTGCATCATCAGGATTGCAGAATGTGAGATATTTATCTGCATCTATGTAGGCTTGATCAGACGGAGAACTATATTTAATATCATTCACATTACCATTAGGCGGTTGGGGACCTCCAGATAGCGACTGGGGAATATACCCGAATTTGTCCCAACCCAAACTTGTTACCACGTCGGCCAATGCAGCAAATGCAGAACCAGCGACACACGTACTGATAGCCAATGTTTGAACTGATGAGTTCCTTTTTAATTCATCCCCACATATATGTTCATAATCGTATGCTATAGAAGCATAACAAGCATTAAAAGTCGTAACAGTAGCTTCTGCTGCAGTTTGAGTACTTCTCCTTTTCATGTCTGCTGCCTTAGCCAATTTGCACAATAGAACAGGAATACTGACACTCTGCCCTGGAGCCAACATAAAAGGACCTGTAGATTCCAATGCACGCATGGCCCATTTATCATTCGATACGGGAAGATGAAGATTGACGTTTAAAGCATTAATAAGCCCTTCATTTGTAAGCGTATAGGTAAGTAGCATTTCTTCTCCATCAGCCATAGAATCACCATCAATTTTTGTAGGGCCAGATAGAACTACCACGGGTACAGGTACATTCGTTTCAAATTTCTCATGTGTTACAATAATATACTTGTCTTCCTCCTCTGTTTCTTCTACAGTATAGCTTATTTCTATTCCCCGAATGCTCAAATTAACAGTCTTTACGGTTTCCGTTCCAGGGTCAACAAGAATGTTGTTCTTGTAGGAATCATGGTTGTTGGCTGTTACACAGATTTGATAATAGCCTTCGGGCAAAGTAATAGAGAAACGACCGTCACTTCCAGTCAAGCCTTGGGTAACAAGAGCTTGAGTAACAGGATTGCGCACTACAACCTCTGCACCTTCCACATGCGGTTTGGCATCAGTATAGTATGTGTTTTCATCACAGACATCAATGGTAAGCGTACCTGTCGCTTCTGACACAGGTGTAACATTATAATCTATTTGTTTACCATCACCATTGGCACAATTGATACCGAAATGTCCTGTCACAGGTACGTTCAATTGCATATCATTCGTAGGCTTTAGCCGCAATACCACGGTAGCGGTGTCGTTCTGCGCCAGCGAAGCCACCGTCGTACCCGAAGCAGATTTTATCCATTCAGGTAAACTAAGGGAAACAGCCCCCGAATTGCCACGGCCAATATTGGTGACATAAAGCACATAATCACGTTCTTTGCCTTTTGTCATCGTTGTATTGATGTAACTCTCGCTGACAACTAACTGTGCTTTTAGTGAGCGGCAATAATAGTAAAGGGGCTGCTCCAATGATACACCCTCTGCGGATTGCACTTTCAAGAGTATCTTCTCCCAGGCATTCTGTTCTGTTGGTGTATTACCTGTTATATTATATTTCAGTTGTACCGCTTGCCCACCGTTAATTGTTGATGGCAATTCAAGTTTCACGTTACAGTTCTTCGGGGATGCCAATACTTCAGCCTTTACACCTGTAAGCTTTAGGGAGCCTGGATTCTCCAAAATAATACTGCCCGTGAATGATTCTCCCTCTGTGACATCACAAGTGATGTAGCCACTACCCTGTCTTCGCAAACCATAAATATCAAATGAAGCCATTTCTTCCGTAAGGTTTTCGCCAGGATAACAAACACCTACAGAGAAATGACCAGACTGCTGTGAATAGGGATGCCATTCGTAAGAGAAATGTCCTTCCACATCCGTTGTCACAGCAAATCTCTGCCGTAACCCTTCATTTATAATGTAGATTTCAGTTTCCACATTGGCAATCCTTTCGCCACTAAGCAATCCGCTTATAGTAATAGTTTCGCCCTGTGAATAGACCTGTTTGTCCGTGATGACAGTTGCCGTATATGGTGAATTCACGTTCACTCGAACCTCTGCTGATGTATTGTTGGCAGAAGACAATTCTTTGATACCCCCCGCTTCGTTTATAACAGCATAATAAGCATAGGAACCTACCTGTAATGGTAGATTGACAAGGCGGCTTAATGTTGTCTTTTCGCTTGGTGCCAAGTCAGCCTGTGTATAGAGTGTGGCCACGACTGTTGAACTGCCACGTTGATAAATTTTCACAGGCGTAGCATTAGGTAAAGAAGCCACACCTTCATTAGATATTTCAACTGTCAATGTTACCCCTTCACCAACATTACATTCTGTCTTGTCGGCTGCAAAACCACATATACGAGCATCGGGCAAAGTCTGGTCTGTCACCATCAGCCAACTCGTGCCAGAACTGAAACCTTCACTTTGGACAGTAAATACAACTGTTTTGGAATCATTCTCTACATTATTTTTATTAACACCTATCTCCACCGTTTGGCTTTGCTGACCAGCAGGAATTGTCACAGTATGTTCGTAGGAAAGCAAATCATCTTGATTACTATTCAATGTCACGGTCAATTCATTATCTGTGGCTGTATTACGATTAATGGTAAGCATGGCAGTAGCACCCTCCTTTATCATGCTTTGCTGTGAAGTCAAAGATAGGGCTGGTCCATCGTCATCATATACTTGTAGTTGAGCCGACACACTGCCCGCTGCTTGTCCTGTAGCACTGCAACTGCAAGAAGAAAGCCATACGGCTGCAGTAACTGTGTAAGTACGGTCACCGTCCACTTGTATATTATCTACAGGGCCTAAATTGAAATGCACCTCATTTACACCCTTAGGCAATTCCAAATTCGTTTGTCCAAGATAAAGTCCGCCTGCTGAATCGTCGCTCAATCGCACACTAATCTTGCTGTTCGTATTTGTTGTACGACGCAAGGTTGCAGAAACAGATACAGGGCCGGAACTTTCTTTCACGCGGTCAGGGGTAAGCATCAATTCCAAAACAGGCAAATCGTTATCCTTCAACATGACAAGCGCTTCTCCTTTTTCATAGCCTGGTACATAAATTGTAAATGCACTCACATCATCCAGTTCTGGCACATCGTTGTCCAATGCAACAACATTTATTGTTACAGACCTTTCTCCTACAGCCAGCTTTGCCGTTTGGGGGGAGCTGAATTTCAAAGGATGTTCCGAAACAAAACTAACCTTTGTTTCCTGCTTTACAGGCTCTGCAACCGTAACAGTAATTTGGAATGTATCACCTTCAACAATGATTGTTTTGGATGTTCCTACTATCAAAACCGATAAATCAGTATAGTCTTCAAATGTTAATATAGGTTCATGTTCACCTTGCATCCATCTTTCTTCATAACGTCCATTTTGTAAGCACCTTGTCACTGTACTATCAGCAAGTTGTGTATCAGTTATGGCTGCGCCTTGAGGCGTGCCACAAACTGTTCTATAATATACATTATCTAACGTCACCGTTCCATTAGCATCGCTATTTACATCTGGACGATAAAAAGTTCCACTTTGGTAGGTGGGTTGCGAATGATAAGTTCCAAGATTTAAACTATTACGAATAATCAAGGTGCTCCAATTATTAGAAACAAATCCTGCATTATATCGAGTGTTTTTATCGGCAAACTTGCCATCAAACAGACAATCTTCTATGACAAGAGTCCCATTATTGCCCGCAACCAAACCGCCTATTGTATTTCCTATATCCCCTGTTCCAGAAGTCAATACTGCAGAAGACCAGCAATCTCTAATAACCGTGATAGAATCCCCTCCTACAACATTAATAATCCCGCCAACACCTACACGTGTAGCTTCTATGCTTCCTCTCACATGAATGCGTTCTATAGTTCCACCATTTACGTAACGAAATGGTGCAACACCTTCCTCTGCCAAATAATTTACGGTCAAAGTATGCCCTTGTCCATCGAATGTTCCTTTATATGGAACTGTATAACCAATCATTGTTTGATCTGAACCAAGATTTATATCGGCTGTCATTTTAGCTTTAGCAATAGAGTTCCTTTCAGCTAAAGTAGCAAATGTTTGCCAATCACCGATAGATGAAATAAGATAATACCCATCATTATCCTTTTCTATAAAATCATCATAAAAACCAAAATCAATGTGTTTACCATAGCCTTTAGTGTCAGCCACATAAACGGCTAACAGATTATCACCGACTTTGAGTAATTTAAGCATTTCCTCTGTTAGTGTAATGGTTATATAACTGTCAGACAATGTATAAGCTGAGTTATAATAGATTTCTATGCCATTCAAATAAATACGGCACTCATCATCATGTGTAACATATATTTTGTATACATGGGTTTCATCTATATTGTTTAGCGTAAAATGACGACGCAACCACCATTTGGAATAATTGGCTTCCCATATAGTGCAATGATAAAAATCACCAGCTCCCATAGGTCCAGACACATCATCCCATGCCGAATCGTCAAAGTCTAAAGCATACCACGCACCATCAGGCTCCTGTTGATTATTTGCTGCGTAAAAACCTTTTGCTTCCCATGGTTCTTTACTCCATTGTCCGAAAGGAGCAATGGAATCAGCCATCATTGTTACACAGCCTACTGTAATGATGAAAACAAATAAAACTGTGCGCTTCATAGTAAAAAATAAAGAATTTTTCATAAATCAGGGTTTATTGAATAATATTTATTAGGTAAATAAGCAAAACAACAAGAAGGCGCGGAACTGTTGTGTCCACATCTTCAAGCTGAGGGTCGTGAGAATTACCCGAGAAAACAAGATGAAAATACATAATGCAGTTCCACGCTTACGCGTGAAGCTAACATGCACTCCTCTATTTTCTCTGAGTAATAGTTGCGTATAAACACACCAATCTCTCAAAGTTTCTTTGCAAAAATTGAAAGTTTCTCACGTTTTCAGCTTGCAAGAAAGAGCATTGTCGCTTCTAATTATCCACGATGTTATATATTCACTAGTAATGTGACACCACACATACCATAAGTGGCTGCAAATATACGCAACTTTTTATGAAAGGAAAAAAGAAATATAGACTTTTTTTCTGCTAACTTTAAAATTCCAAGACTTACTGGAATAAAAAGCAAATCAGAATAACCTTTAAAACATTTAATATGCTTACGATGAAAACATCTCTTTGTCCGTTTTGTTTGCTTAAAATCCAGTAATACTGCCATCAAGCAGAGCCTCGACAAAATAAAATCGGCATTTTGTCGTTATTTGTAGTATGGAAAAGATAGAAAAGCAAGCATTACTTGCGACATTCCCTTCGCGCCGGTGGCTGACGGCCATGCTGTTTCTGCTGGGATGCCACCTCTGTAGTGTGGCCCAGACGGTCATCATCAAAGGTGCGGTCATAGATGACAAGAAGCAGCCCATCGAGCTGGCCCAGATACACGTGGAGGGGACGATATTCGGCGGTGTGTGCGACCTGAAGGGACGCTATCGCTTCGCGGCAGAATCAACTGATTCCATGGTCGTTATTTTCTCCATGCTGGGCTACGAAACAAGGAAGCGCGTACTGAAAAACCCGACCGATTCGGTGACGCTGAACGTGATGTTGCCTTCGCTGGGATATGAGCTTGGCGAGGTAACGGTGAGCGAGGTGCGTCGCCAGACAAACAGCATGACGGACGTGAGCATGAAGGACATGAAGCACATGGGCAATGCGAGCGGCGGCGGTGTGGAACAGGTCATTGCCACACAGGCGGGCGTGAGCACCCACAACGAACTGAGTTCACAGTACAATGTGCGTGGCGGTTCGTTTGACGAGAACTCGGTCTATATGAACGGCATTGAGGTGTATCGTCCGTTGCTCATCCGCAGCGGACAGCAGGAGGGACTTTCCATCATCAACCCCGACATGGTGGAGCGCATTTCGTTTTCGGCTGGCGGCTTCGATGCCAAATACGGCGAGAAGATGTCCTCGGTGCTCGACATCACTTACAAGAAGGTGAAGGGCTTCGAGGCCAGCCTGTCGGGAAGTTTGCTGGGAGGTAGCGGGTACGTGGGCTACGGCACGGAACGGTTTTCCATGATTCACGGCATCCGTTACAAGACGATGAAGAATCTGTTAGGAACGATGCAAACCAAGGGTGAGTATGACCCTAAAGACTTCGACTACCAAACATACATCAGCTGGAGCCCGAACCAACGGTGGACATTCGACCTGATGGGCGTGATTTCGCTGAACGACTACAACTTCAAGCCTTCCGACCGCGAGACGCGATTTGGCACGATGGAGAACGTGAAGGACTTCAAGGTGTATTTCGACGGACAGGAGAAGGACAAGTTCCACACATATTTCGGCGCATTCTCCACCACTTATAACTTCAACCGAAACAACTCTCTGACCCTGAACCTCTCGGCGTTCAAGACAACAGAACGTGAGGCTTACGACATCAGCGGCCAATACTGGCTGAGCCAGGATGGCGACGAAGAAGGCGGACTGGGCATCGGCACCTACATGGAGCACGCCCGCAACCGCCTGAACGCCTCGATGGTGAACGTTGGCCTGGCGGGCAGAAGCCGGCTGACGGCACACGACATCCGCTATGGCGCCCTGATGAAATTCGAGAACGTCAAGGAGACCATGCGTGAATGGGAGTTCCGCGACTCGGCTGGCTACAGCCTACCCCACTCCGACAGCCGTCTGGACTTGATTTACAATCTGGCTTCGAAGAACGAGGAAAAGAGCAACCACCTGGAACTGTACGCCCAGGACACTTGGCGACAGGAACTGAGCGGTGGCGAACTGGTGCTGAACTATGGTGCCCGACTGACCCACTGGAGCTGGAACAAGGAGTGGCTCTTCAGTCCGCGTGCCACCGTGGCGTTCATTCCTGCCAGCAACGAAAATCTGGTTCTGCGATTCTCCACGGGTCTGTATTATCAGACGCCTTTTTACAAGGAAATGCGTGACACAGTGACTGTGAACGGCAATACCATTGCCTATCTGAAAAAGGACATCAAGTCGCAGCGAAGCATCCACTTCCTCTTGGGCGGTGAATATAAATTCCGTGTAAACAATCGTCCGTTCAAGTTCACGGCTGAAGCCTATTACAAGGCACTCAGCAACCTGATTCCCTACAACGTGGACAATGTGCGCGTAGTCTATTACGGCGGTAACATCGCCAAGGGTTATGCCATGGGACTGGACTTGAAACTCTACGGTGAATTTGTGCCAGGCACCGACTCCTGGGTCAGTGTGGGCATAATGAAGACCGCCGAACAGATTAACGGCGGGCAGTGGGTGCCACGTCCGACGGATCAACGCCTGAATGTGTCGCTCTTCTTCTCTGACTACTTTCCCAATACTGACCGCTGGAAGATTACCGTGCGCGGACATTATGCCGGCGGTCTGCCTTTCGGTCCACCCCACTCCGGGCGCGAGCGGCAGGTATTCCGCATGGCTTCCTACAGGCGTGTGGATGTTGGCCTTTCGTACCGTCTGCTGAACAACGAAGACCGCCACATCCGTTCTGCTTTTGGCAATGCCTTCAAGAACATCTGGGTGGGCGTGGATGCTTTCAACGTGCTCGGCATCAACAATGTCAATTCCTACTACTGGATTACCGACATCACCAACAACCAGTATGCCGTGCCCAACTACCTGACGGGCCGCACCATCAACGCCCGTGTGCTGATAGAGTTTTAGGCTGCAAAAACCAGACGGCCCCGTCAGCGCAATTTGCAAAAAAAGATAAAAAACAAGTAGATTCTTTCTTCTACTTACGTGGTTGTTCGTTTTTATTTTGTATTTTTGCGGCTGTTTTGAAACCACTTTCTAATAAATAACTTAAAAACTCACTACAATTATGACAATTCAAGAGTACAACTTTGCCGGTAAGAAGGCTATTGTCCGTGTAGATTTCAATGTACCTATTCAGGACGGTAAGATTACAGACGACACCCGCATCCGTGGTGCTGTGCCCACACTGAAACTCATCCTGGAGAAGGGCGGTGCACTCATCATCATGTCGCACATGGGCAAACCCAAAGGCAAGGTGAAGCCAGAACTGAGCCTGAAGCAGATTGTTCCTGCTGTGAGCGAGGCCTTGGGCGTACCCGTACAGTTTGCCGATGACTGCCAGAAGGCTGATGCACAGGCAGCAGCCCTGAAGCCAGGCGAAGTGCTCCTGCTGGAAAACCTCCGCTACTATCCAGAAGAGGAAGGCAAGCCAGTGGGTGTTGAGAAAGGCACACCAGAGTACGACGAAGCCAAGAAAGCCATGAAGGCAAGCCAGAAGGAATTTGCCAAGAAGCTGGCCAGCTATGCTGACTGCTGGGTAATGGATGCCTTCGGTACAGCTCACCGCAAGCATGGTTCTACAGCCGTTATCGCTGACTACTTCGACAAGGACAACCGTATGCTCGGTCTGCTCATGGAGAAGGAAGTACAGGCTGTTGACAACGTGCTGAGCAACATCAAGCGTCCATTCGTGGCCATCATGGGTGGTTCAAAGGTTTCCACCAAGATTGGCATCATCGAGAACCTGCTGGGCAAGGTCGATAAGCTCGTCCTCTGCGGCGGTATGACCTACACGTTCATGAAGGCTCACGGCGGCAACATCGGCAACTCTATCGTTGAGCTTGACAAGCTGGACGTAGCTCTCGGCGTTGAGGAACTGGCCAAGAAGAACGGCGTTGAGCTGGTACTCGGCGAGGACTCTGTATGCTGCACAGGCTATGACTTCTCTACTTTCTCTGTAAAACCAGGTGCAGAAATCAAGGTGTTCCCGTCAATGAACATCGAAGATGGCTGGGACGGCCTCGACGTTGGTCCTATCAGCCGCGAGAAGTTTGCCAAGGCCATCGAAGGTGCAAAGACCATCCTCTGGAACGGTCCTGCTGGCTGCTTCGAGTGCGACGACTTCACAGCCGGTTCGCGTGCCGTAGGCGAAGCTGTAGCCAAGGCAACTGCTGAAGGCGCATTCTCACTCATCGGCGGTGGCGACTCTGTGGCTTGCGTTCACAAGTTCGGCCTTGAAGACAAGGTTTCCTACATCTCTACGGGTGGTGGTGCATTGCTCGAAGCTATCGAAGGCAAAGTGCTCCCAGGCGTAGCAGCTGTGAAGGGCGAATAATGACCTCGGTTCTTAAGTGAAAAGTGAAAAGTGAAAAATCTAAGTTACGGGGTGTCAGTAGCCCTCAAGATTTTATGAAACTTAGATTTTTCACTTTTCACTTTTCACTCTTCACTTAACATATATGTTTCAGACAAAACTGTTCATAGGCTTCGTCGTAAGCTTGGCTTTGCTCTGTGCTTGCAACAGCAATACAGAGAAAAACCTGAAGCCGACCAGCGAGTACGATTCGCTGACCATCCGACTGGCTGTGCTCCCTACTGTGGATTGCCTCCCCTTCTACTATGCCAAAGAAGAAGGTCTGTTCGATTCGCTCGGCATCAAGGTAAAACTGAAAACCTATCGTGCTGCGATGGATGCCGACACGGCCTTCCTGGGGACCACAGCCGATGCCATCTGGAGCGACATGGTGAAGGCTTGCATCTGGAAATCTGGTGGCGATAGCATTTCAGTTGTCATGCAGACACAACTCGACCTCTACCTGATGACGGCCTATAGCGCCCGCATCCGGCAAATCAGCAGTCTGAAGGAAAAGATTATCGGCATCACACGCAACTCGGCAGTTGACTTGGTGACAGACCACATCCTGAGCCGCGCCAAATTCCTTTCCACAGACCTCAACAAACCACAAATCAACAACATCAAGCTGCGCTGCTACATGGTGGACCAAAACCAGTACGACGGCGCATTGCTGCCCGAACCATACGCCTCGGAGTGTGAAGCACGCGGAGCACGGCGTGTCATCGGCACGCCCGAATTGGGCCTGAACCTGAGTGCCGTCATCATCAAGGACAGCGTTCTCGCCCGACATAAAGAAGACATTCCCAAGCTGAAACAAGCTTACGACATAGCCGCCCGGCAACTCAACCAACTCATTGCCAGCTACGACTCACTCAAGGCAGACACCGTACTCATGGCCTCGAAAGACGCGCCCCAGCTCCTGCTGATGAAGTACATTCCCCAAAGCCGCAGCATCGAGATACCCGATACATTGGTGAAGTACCCCAAGTTCCTGCCAACCAGCGTCCCTACCGACTCCGCTTTCGCACAGGCCAAACGCTGGTGCCAAGGACGCACGTTACTGAAAAAAGACATCAAAAAGGAGGATTTATATGCCCAATAACCCCAGCCTTTCCACATTCATCAACAACCTTCAAAGCCAAGCACAGACACTCGACAACTGGGAACTGAACGAAGCCATCGACCAGTTGCATTCCACCTATCACTATATGTTGAGTTTCCTGGTCAAAGGCGTGGAAGACCCCAATGCCGACAAATTGCAGACACAACTGTGGACCCGTGCACAAGCACTTGGACAGAGCATCCTTCGGCAGAAATACCTGAAGGAAAAGCCCAATAGCCGATACCGCATGGCATTGCAGTCACTACGTACCGACAGCGAACTGAGTAACCTGAAAATGCGGCTGGAACTGCCCTGCGATTCTGCCGAATTGGAAGACTGCATGGTGAAGCTCTTCCGCCGCATCTGGACCTGCGACCAATGGCAAAACAGCGACTACGAACAGGCCATGCAACTGCTTGATGCCACAGAAGTACCGGCAAAAGCCAAAGCCGTGCTTATCGGTGCCGTGGTACTGGCATTGCTTGAGTTTTTCGACGAGAAAAAACTTCTTTTTCTGCTTGATGCCTCGCTCAACGAAACAGACGAAATCTCGCAACGTGCACTGGTGGGCGTGGTGCTGTCGCTGCGCAAAGACAATGCACTGCTGCCATACTACCCCGAAATCACCAGCCGACTGAATATCCTGTCCGACGACGAAGCTTTCACAAGCAATATCTATACCATCCTCATACAACTGCAAATGAGTACGATGACCGACAAGATTACCAGCAAGATGCGCGAAGACATCATGCCCACCATCGTCAAAGGCAGTCGCATGATGAAAAAAAGGATGGGACTGGTGGAGTTAGGCAACAAACTTTCCGAGAATGGAGAAAACCCCGAATGGCTCAACACAGAGAATCAGGACGACAGCAAGGCCGAAGAGAAGGTGCGCGAAATGGTGGAAATGCAGCTCGACGGCGAAGACATCTACATGGCTACCTTTGCAATGATGAAGGGCTATAAGTTCTTCCACGAAACGGCACACTGGTTCTACCCCTTCACCGATGACGACCTGGCCCTGCAGAACATGCAGGAAAACTTCGGCAGCAAGAGCGGCGACTTCATGCGTGCCCTACTGGCAGGTGCGCCTTTCTGCAACAGCGACAAATATTCCCTCTGCCTGCTCACCACAACGTTGGGACAGCAGGGCTTCGAGTCCATCGCCTCACAGGTGGAAGCGCAGATGGCCGACCTCGACAAGGACGAACTGGACGAAGCACTTGGAAAAGCCATCCACCGCAAAAAGAAGCAAAAGGAATACAGCCGCCACTTCATCTTCGACCTCTACCGCTTCTATTACATCTACAGTTTCCGCAGCGAATTCTACAATCCATTCGCCGATGCCAAGAAGAACATCTTCAGCCCTATGAGCATTCCCGCACTGGCCTACCTTACTGAAAACAAGCCGCTCCTGCTGGAACACGCCGAATTTCTGATGCGCAAGGGCTTCTATGAACAGGCACTTCAGGAGTTCCACCTCTACATGCAGACCGAGGAGCACACGGCTGAACTTTTCCAGAAGATTGGCTTCTGCTACCAGAAGACCGAGCAATGGGCAGAGGCACAGAAGTACTACGAGCGTGCCGACAGCATCAAGGCCGACTCCAAGTGGACACTCTCCCATCTGGGCCGTGTCTGCATCATGCAGGGCAACTATGCTGCGGCAACCGATTGCTACGAACAAATCTGCCAGATGGAGCCAGAGAATGTAGGCTACCTGTTGCGATGGGCCGAATGTCTGCAAGAAACCAGTCGGATAGTCGAAGCCATCGACATTCTGCACAAGGCCAACTATCTTGACCCCGAATCGCAACGTGCCCGCCGTCTGCTCGGCACCTGTCTTATTATAAATAAGGAGTACGACAAAGGCATCACCTATCTCGACACGCCCCTACTCCGAGGTCTGGCTCACATCGTCAGCGGCAACCCCACCGAGGCATACGCTCAGCTGAAGCAAGCCTACACCGAGGTGCAAAGCCCCACCACATTCTTCCAGAACTTCAACACCGAAGCACAGCCCTTCTACAAAGCTGCCGTTCTCACCCCACAAGTGGCAGAACTCTACTTCGATGCCGTCCTGTTCAACGTGTAATTAATCGTGGAGAGTTTAGAGTTTAGCGTTAAGAGACTTTACAGCAAAGCTTCTTGGCTAAAAAGCTCATCGCTCTGGCTCTAAATGCTCATCGCTCATCAAAAAAGAAACGTCTCTCAACACTAAACGCTTAACTCTAAACTCATCTTGCAATCCTCCACCCTCTACATACAACGGTTACGGCAGCTGCTCACAATGGAGTACGAAGCCGAGCAGGAAGAGTTCCGCATCCAGTCGGAGCGGATGGGCATCCAGCGCAAACTGCGGCGCGGCATCTGCTGGTATCCCGTCACGGTGGGGCGCAGCTACTACAACTCGCTGAACCAGTTGGTGGTGGAAATCAATAAAGCTTACGAGGAGGACAGCGACATCGACACGCTGTTTGAATACGGCAAACCCGTGCAGTTCTTCCGAACCACGCAGAAAGAAGCCACCTACTATCCATTCACCTCCACCATCAGCTTTGTCGATGGCGACCGCATGGTCTGCACCATACCCTCGACACAAGCGCTCATCGACCTGCAAAACGCCACCGACCTGGGTGTGCAGCTCTACTTCGACGAGACCAGCTACCGCACCATGTTCCATGCCCTCGACACCGTGATGAAGGCACAGAAGAACCGTCTGGCCGACCTGCGCGACATCTTTGGCGGACAGCTCGCCACCGGCAAGCGACAGCTCCAGCCGATGGCCTTCCCCTGGCTCAACAGCAGCCAGCAGGATGCCGTCAACGAGGTGCTTTGCGCCAAGGACGTAGAGGTAGTGCACGGTCCTCCCGGTACCGGCAAGACAACGACCCTCGTAGAAGCCATCTACGAGACGCTGCGGCGCGAGACCCAAGTGCTGGTCTGCGCCCAAAGCAACATGGCCGTTGACTGGATCAGCGAGCGGCTTGTTGACCACGGCGTGCCTGTGCTGCGCATTGGCAACCCCACCCGTGTGAACGACAAGATGCTGTCCTTCACCTATGAACGCCGCTTCGAGTCCCATCCCGAATACCCCCAGCTGTGGGCTATCCGCAACACCATCCGCCAACTGCGCGAAAACCGCAAGGGCGGCGAAAGCACCCATCAGAAGATTGCCCGACTGCGCGACCGGGCCACCGAACTGGAAATGCGCATCCGCGAAGACCTCTTCAACGAAGCCCGCGTCATCAGTTGCACGCTGGTGGGTAGTGCCAACAAGATTCTGGTGGGGCAACACTACTCCACCCTCTTCATCGATGAAGCAGCACAGGCCCTGGAACCCGCCTGCTGGATAGCCATCCGCCGTGCCAGCCGCGTCATTCTGGCTGGCGACCACCAACAACTGCCACCCACCATCAAGTGCTACGAAGCCCTGCGCGGCGGACTGGGCAAGACGCTGATGGAGCGCATCGTGGAAAACCAGCCCACAGCCGTCCGCCTACTCTCCGTGCAGTACCGCATGAACGATGCCATCATGCAGTTCTCCAGCGGCTGGTTCTATGGAGGAAAACTCAAGAGTGACCCCAGCGTCCGCTACCGTGGCATCCTGGACTACGACACGCCCATCACCTGGATTGACAACGACTTCCAGGAAGAATTCATCGGCGAAAACCACGGACGCATCAACAAGGAAGAAGCCCGGCTGCTCATCACCACGCTCAAGGAATATATTCAGAAAATCGGCATCCACCGCTTCCTCGATGAGCGGCTTGACGTCGGCATCATCAGTCCCTACCGCGTGCAAACCCAGTACATCCGCTCCCTCATCAAGGCAGATGCCGACCTGAAGCCCGTCCGCAAGGCCATCACCGTCAACACCGTCGATGGATTTCAGGGACAAGAGCGCGACATCATCATCATCTCCCTGGTCCGCAGCAACGAGCAAGGCCAAATCGGTTTCCTCGGCGACCTCCGTCGCATGAACGTGGCCATGACCCGTGCCCGCATGAAACTCATCATCCTCGGCAACTCTGCCACACTCTCCCACCCCCCGTTCTACAAAAAACTCATCGCCTATATCCAGTCGCTCTGAACCATCCCCACACTACAAAATCAAGCCATTGAGAATCTGTCGCGACATACCTTCAATAGGTCTTGAATATTCTATACTCTATGTTTTCATGGAATGTTAAATCATAGTCATCATCGCTTCGAAGGATGATGGCTATGCTGTCGATTTGGTAAGCGTCCGAACCTTGGACAAAACTTGATTTTGTGCTGTTGATATAAAGTTCT
>R20__coassemble_59_pt1 | contig 82983 bp, 71 predicted proteins | sample R20__metabat2_low_PE_030 | metagenome-assembled genome bin R20 | reverse complement strand
CAATAACTACACGGCCAACGTGCAGCTGAAGGTAGATTCCAACGTCATTGCCTACATACGCCGCTACGACGACAACTACAAAATGGGCTACGAGTTCACCCTCGACAAGTTCCAGGACAAGAAGCTCGTGGCCCACCTGCAGGCCATGACCATCCAGTATGACACCCTCTCGGAGAAGCCCGGCCACTGGGTCATCTCCAACTACCAGACACGCAACCTGCGCGGCATGAGGGAAGTCATCGAGAGCGGAGGCCGCCGCGACACCTTCATCAACATGGAGCCGCAGGACTTCCTCATCAGTCCAGGCCAGCAGGAAACCCTCACCACGCCCGAGCTGGACGATTACATCACACGCCAGAAAGCCCGTGGATTCGCCAACATCAAGGAGTTTGAGGTGGAATACTGGAAGCGTGGCGCCTCGTCGTTTGCCGCCTTCATCCTCACCACCATCGGTGTCAGTCTGTCGGCACGGAAGCGGAAGAACGGCCTGGGCATTTCGCTGGGCATCGGTCTGGCCCTCAGCGTCACCTACATCATGTTCCAGACCGTCAGCTCCACCTTCGCCATCAACGCCAACGTGCCGCCCCTCATCGCCGTGTGGATTCCCAACGTCATCTTCCTCTTCATAGCCTTCTACTGCTACAGGCTTGCACCCAGATAAACCAATTTTCAATTTTCAATTTTCAATTTTCAATTTTCAATTTAAATGTTTTTCGACCAACTCGACCTCTCAGACGAAATCCTCGACGCGCTCGACGCCATGAACTTCAGCGAGTGCACCCCCATACAAGAACAAGCCATCCCCCCCATCCTGGAGGGGCGTGACCTCATCGGTATAGCCCAGACCGGCACAGGCAAAACCGCAGCCTACCTGCTGCCCGTGCTCGACGAACTCAGTTCGGGACTGTACCCAAAAGACGCCGTCAACTGCATCGTCATGTCGCCCACACGCGAACTGGCCCAGCAGATTGACCAGCAGGTCTCCGGCTTTGCCTATTACCTGGACGGCGTGTCCAGCGTAGCCGTCTATGGCGGCAACGACGGCATCCGCTTCGAGCAGGAGCGCCGGGGACTGGAACAGGGGGCTGACATCATCATAGCCACGCCTGGCCGTCTCATCAGCCACCTGCAGGGAGGCCACATCGACCTGACGCAGACCTCCTTCTTCATCCTCGACGAAGCCGACCGTATGCTTGACATGGGCTTCTACGACGACATCATCAAGATAGCCTCCTACCTGGGCCCGCAGCACCAGACCGTCATGTTCTCGGCCACCATGCCCGAGAACATCCGCCGCCTGGCACGCACCATCCTCACCAACCCCGTGGAGGTGCGCATCGCCGTGAGCAAGCCAGCCGAGAAAATCAAGCAGCAGGCCTACATCTGCTACGAGGGCATGAAGGGCCGTCTGGTGGAACACATCCTGCAACCGACAAAGGCCAACCCTGCCGATGCCCAGTCCCCGCAGCTCGACCGCGTCATCATGTTCGCCTCCAGCAAGATGAAGGTGAAGGAACTGGCCATCACGCTCCGGCGCAAAGGCTTCAACGTGGCAGCCATGCACAGCGACCTGGAGCAGAAGGAGCGCGACCAGGTGATGTACGACTTCAAGAACCGCCGCACGGCCATCCTCATTGCCACCGATATCGTGAGCCGTGGCATCGACATCGACGACATTCAGCTGGTCATCAATTACGACGTGCCACGCGACCCCGAGGACTATGTGCACCGCGTGGGGCGCACAGCCCGCGCCAACCGCGAGGGTGAGGCCATCACGCTGGTCACCCCGCGCGACTGGAACTACCTGCTGCGCATCGAACAACTCATCGAGGCCGAAATCGACAAGCCCGAACTGCCCAAAGGCTGTGGCGAGAAACCACAATTGTCCGCCCCGAGCCAAAACAAAAAGAAAAGGCATTACAAAAAAAGTGCTAAAAAGCAGGGAGCCAGTCACAAAAAGCCAAAGAAAACTTTGAGGAATCGCTGAAAACCCCTACTTTTGCAGAAATTCTGACGTAACCGAATGAATATAGCAAAAAAGACACTGACAATACTGGCACTCACCACAGCCCCCTTGGCTACGATGGCGCAAAACGGCGTCAACACCCCCTATTCGCGCTACGGACTGGGTGTGCTGAGCGACCGCTCCATGGGTTTCAACAAGGCCATGGGCGGTGTGGCGCAAGGCTTCCGCAACGGACAGGAAATCAACACGGCCAACCCGGCATCCTACGCCGCCACCGACTCGCTCACCGCCCTGTTCGACCTGGGCATGAGCGTGCAGAACGGGAACTACCATGATGGCGAAACCCGACAGAACATCCGCAACAGCAGCTTCGACTATGCAGCCTACGCCTTCCGTGCCACACGCGGCCTGGGCATCACGCTGGCCCTGTTGCCCTACTCCAAGATAAAATACGAAACCTCGTCAGCCAGCGAGACCTACACCGGCGACGGCGGTCTGCGCCAAATCATGCTCGGTGCAGGCTGGCAAGTGCTGCGTCCCCTCAGCATCGGTCTGAACGTGGGCTACCTGTGGGGAGAGTATGAGCACAACGCAACGGCCATTGCCAGCTCCGCCACGGAGTTCAACACCAAGCGCACCTACTCGGCCAACATCTCCACCTACACCCTGGAGTTTGGCGCACAATACATGCTCGACCTCAACAAGCAGCAGCGCCTGACCTTCGGAGCAACAGGCAAGCTGGGCCACATCGTCAACAACACAGCCAAGCGCGTCACTTCCACCCTCAACTCATCCACCGTTGTGGCCTCCACCGAAGTTGGACTGGACGATGCCTTCCAGTTGCCCTACGGCGTAGCAGCAGGAGCAAGCTACCAGCTGGCCGACAAGCTCCGCGCCGGTCTTGACTTTGAGTACGAAGGCTGGAGCCACGTGCGTTTCCCTGTGGCCAAGAACTACGACGAAAGCCAGTGGACACCCCTCACAGGCGTGCTGAACGACCGCATCCGCCTGGCTGCCGGCGTGGAATATACGCCCAACACGATGGGTAAATCAATCCTGAAGCGCCTCCACTACAAGCTGGGCGGCTACTGGTCACGCTCTTATGCCAATGCCAACGAGGCGGTGAACCAGAGCGGCAAGAAGCCCACCGAATTCGGCCTCTCAGCCGGTGTGACCATCCCCATACAGAACCGCAACCTCTTCTACAGCAGCCCGAAGGTGAACGTCACCTTCTCGTGGGTACATGCCAACATTCCCTACTTCATAGGCAACACCTCACAAGGGGGCACACTCAAGGAGAACTATCTGCGCCTCTCCGTGGGCCTCACCCTGAGTGAACGCTGGTTCTACAAGTGGAAGGTACAGTAAGGGGAAACAATTGAAATCTGGAAATCAGAAATGAATAACTCCGCGTGTTACGTGCCTTGCCGCTCTGCGGCATGGGAATTTCCCCTCAAAACAAGGGAAGCACCTGCCACAGATAGGACAAATCCTCCACCAGAACCACAGCAAAGCCGCTACCTTTGCTGCACAAAACAGAGAAAAAACTAATTCACAACAACAAACAAGAAGACAATGAAGAAACTTTTTTTGACCATTATCCTTGCAGCCGCAGGCATGGCTGCAAACGCACAAGACCTTAAAGGTACAACGCTCAACGACCGCATCGGCCACGGGCAGGACAGTATCGACGTGCTGGGCAGCCTCTCGCTCTATCAGGACGCCTTCAAGCGCCAGAGTTACGTAGAGGCCATCGAGCCATGGGAATTTGTGTTCCACAAAGCGCCTCACGCCATGGTGCGCGTCTATACCGACGGTGCATGGATGTTCGAGCAGCTGGTGCAGAAGGAAACCGACGCCCAGAAGAAGAAGGAATACTTCGACAAGCTGATGGCCATCTACGACCAGCGCCTGGCCAACCTCGACGCACTCAACTCGTTTGCCACGCCCAAGACGACCACCACAAAGGGTAACATCATCACCCGCAAGGCATACGACTACTACTACTTCTGCCCCCAGATGAACAACAACGAGGCCTACAAGATGTTCAAGGAAGGCATCGAGGACCTCAACAAGAACGTCGAGGCATTCGTGCTCTACGGCTTCATCGAGTGCTCCTACAACCGCTTCATGCAGAACAAGGACAACACCGACATCCGCCAGGACTTCATCCAGGACTACATGTTCTGCAACGAAATCTGCGACATGCTGCTCGACCAGGCCAAGGAATTCCCCTCGGAGACCATCCCTGCCGACCCCGAGTCGGAAGACTCCACCAAGTGGGTTGAGCAGGTCATCCTGGCACCCGAGGCCCTGAAAATCATCCAGAACTACCAGCCCACACAGGAGCAATGCAACAACCTGTTCGTGCAGTCCGGTGCAGCCGACTGCGACGCGCTGGAGAAAATCTACATGGAGAAGGTGGAAGCCAACAAGACCGACATCAAGTTCCTGAACGCCGTGCTGGCCATCCTCAACAACTTCGAGTGCGACAAGAGCAACATCTACTATGTGGCAGCCGACTACGCCTACCAAATCAACAAGACCCCACAGGCAGCCATCGGTAAGGCTTCACGCCTGCTGAAGGAAGGCGACGAGAACGGTGCGCTGAAGTACTTCCAGGAAGCCATCGAGATGGAGACCAACGACGCCAAGAAGGCCAAGTACGCCTACGTCATCGCTGCCCTCTACTTCAAGAAGGGCAACACAGGCGCCTGCCGCCAATGGTGCCGCGAAACGCTGAAGTACAATCCCAGCAACGGCGGTGCCTACCTGCTCCAGGCCAACTGCATCGCACGCGGCGCCTACGGCAAGAGCCCCAAGGACGTGGCCACCAGCTACTACTACTGCCTGGCCAGCGACTACTGCAACAAGGCCAAGGCCGTTGACCCCTCTTCTGCCGCCAAGGCCAGCCGTCAGGCCGCTGGCTACGCAGCCCACTTCTACCCCAAGTCAGAGGCATTCTTCGCCGGCATCAAGGCCGGACAGACTGTCAGCTGCATGGGCGAGACCACAACACTCCGTCTGCGCTAAGCTTGAAAACATTCACACATACACTATGCGTTGCAGCAGTCATTATGACAGCTGCAACGCTCTTGTTCTCCTGCGAAAGCGAAGAGGCCAACAATGGCCCCCGTCTCGGCGTGCGCGACTCGCTGCCCTGGCTCAAGTCGATGGGCGTGAGCACCCTCATCAGCGACTCGGGCATCATCCGCTACAAGCTCATCTCGGAGGACTGGTACATGTACGACAAGAAAGACCCCACCTACTGGGCTTTCGAGAAAGGCCTCTTCATGGAGAAGTTCGATGCCAACTACCACGTCGAGGCCTTCATCAACTGCGACACGGCCTACTACTTCGACCAGCGCCACCTGTGGGAACTGCGCGGGCGCGTGTTCATCAAGAACACCAAGGGCGAGACCTTCCGCACCACCCTGCTCTACTGGGACCAGAACACCCGCGAGTTCTTCTCGCCGGCCTACATGGAAATCCAGGGCGAGACGCAGTCGCTGAAGGGCACCAACTTCCGCAGCAACGAGCAGATGACGCAGTACCGCATCCACCAGTCCAGCGGCGACTTCCCCTTCGAGGAGGAAGACACGGGGCCGCCCGTGCCCGAGCCGCCACCGGCCACACCATAAGAAAACCACAGATTCCGGCACAATGCCAGCGTCTGTGGTTTTCCTTTTTTCACGCCAATATGCAAATCTTTGCCTACTTGTACTGCTGAATGAGGGTGGTAATATCGCTGATGCCGACCGTACCCTCCGTCAAGTATTGCCGGATGAGGGTGCTGATGTCCTGCAAGCTCACGACTGGTGTCTCGCCATCATCCGACAGATAGATGTCCTTGATATACATGGCGTTGGAGCCATTCGAACTGAAGCCTGCATAGAACACGCGGGAGAGGTCAACAGCCTTTCCGTCGGCGGTCTTCAGTTCGCGCAGGTCGATGGCCACCTGCTTCTGCTTGCCTATGTCGAAGGAGGCATACGAGGTGGCATTGCAGTTGTCCTGATTGTAGATGCGGAACGAGGGGGCACACGTGGGGGCACGCAGAAACTTGATGACAATGTAGTTGTAGGCCGAGAGGTCGATGCCCGAAGCAAAATGCCAGCCACTCAGGCCATCGCTCCCCGTCGTGAGCGAACCCACACGCTCGCTGAAAGTGCCCTTCCCTGCAATGGACGGATTGAAGAAGTCTGCCTTCAGCGGGAAGAACGACACGCAGACGTGGAACGACACGCTCTCCTCCCTGCCCTTCACGTCCGTATAGGTGGCCACCACGTCCGTTTCGCCGGCCTTCAGGGCATAGAGCCTGCTGCCTACCACTTTGGCCACACGCGGACTCGTGACCTTGTAGGTGCACCGCGAAGCCACGTTCAGCTGCAGGCCCGACTGTGCCGTGCAGGTCACGTCAATGGGCTGCACCGTGCCGGCCAGCATATTCAGTTCGCCGGCTGTGGTGGTGGAGAGCGATGCCATTGTGAGGTCATCCTCCGTGTAGCTGTCCTCCGGGGGGGCAATGCCGAACATCTCCTCCGTGTATTCCTGTTCGGTGGAGAACCAGTCGATGTCCACATAGCCGCCCAACTGACGGGTGGCATAGTTGAAGAGGTAGAAACGCTGGCCCACGAAGTACTCGAGCATGTAGCCCATCGACATCGTGACGCCCCACTTCACCCAGCTCTTGCCGGTGTAGCTGTACTGATAGCTGCACGAACCTGTGCCGAAGTTCACGACGGCCCGCAGGTAAATCGTGTCCGACCTCAGCAGGGCCCCCGACTTGGTCTCCACCTTCTTCAGCTGCTGATCGTTGAAGGTGCAACGCTCCGCATAGAGCCTCTTCTTGCCGTTCACCACCTTCACGCCGATGAACGAGTAAGGACTCTGGAACACCGCAAGGCCAGCCACGTCGCCCTCCTCCATGTGGGAGACGTCCAGCTTCACCGTGCCATACGAGTTCTTGTAGCTCCCCGAGGGCGTGTCGTTGGGCGAATAGCCCAGGATGCGCTGCGTCAGCGAGTTGTGCGCCGTGTTGAGTTCGTCGGTCACGTTGGCCGTGTAGAGGCGCATATAGCCCGGGCGCTCCGTCAGCGACCAGGCCGCATTGTCGGGGTTGTGGTTCCACTCCCATTGCAGGCCCAGCTTCCCTTCGGTAAAGGCATCGTTGGTGGGCAGACAGGCAGGCTCGTAGGTCTGCCCCACGTCGGGCTTCCTGTAGGCCTTGCCGCCTTTCGACACGTCGATGCCGCCATTGCCGATAATGGGCCACCCGTCCTGCCACACGACAGGCTCCAGGTAGGGTATGCGCCCGATGGCACCCGCGTCCTTGAAGAGCATCGTCCACCACTCGCCCGTCTGGGTCTCGACCAGGGCGCCCTGGTGAATCTTCTGCCCCGCAAACACGCGCCCGTCGTGCTCCTCGTAGGGGCCCATCGGACTCTTCGAGCGGAAGATGGTCTGCGAACCCTCCGTACCGCCGTAGGTGGCATAGATGTAGTAGTAGTCGCCGATGTGGTACATGTGGCTGCCCTCGCAGCCGTTGCCCACGCTGATGACCCTTGTGCCGTCGCCTATCTTCTTCAGCGTCTTGGGGTTCAGCTTGTTCACCCAGATGTCGCCGATGCCGCAGGCCACGTAGAGGTAGCCGTCGCCCCCCTCGCCGTCGTCGAACAGCCAGCCCGAGTCGTAGTAGTGGTCCGCCATCTTCGTCATGGTCCATTCGCCCTCGGGGTCGGTAGCCGTCAGCAGGATGTTCTGCGTATTGTCAACGCCATCGCGTCCGTAGCAGATGAAGTAGAGGTAGAACTTGCCCTCGTGGTAGTTGAGCGAGGCCGCCCATTGCCCCTTTGAATAGTGGTGGTGACCGTTATTCAGGTTGTAGGCATCGTTGTCGTCAATCTTCTGCAGGGGGTTCGAGCAGTACTGCCAGTTCACCAGGTCTTTCGACTTCAGGATGGTAGCCCCCGGGAAGTGGTACATCGTGGTGCTGACCATGTAGTAGGTGTCCTCCACCCGAATCACGTCGATGTCGGGGAAGTCGCCGTTAATCACGGGGTTCACAAACGTGCCGTCGCCCAGGTCGGCTGTCCACACCTGTTTATACGCCGCCGTCTGGGCCCATGCCCCCAGCGAAACAGCGCCGAGCACCAGCGCCAGAAAAATGCGAGTTTTCTTCATACGTCAAATCAAAAAAAAGGTTTTAGTGCTGCAAAAGTACGAACTTCACACATTATATATTTTATGCACCGTAACACATCTTTTCATTTTTGTGTCAATCAGAACACAAAGAAAGAGAGAGAGGGGACACATTTCGCAATGCATCCCCTCTCCAGCAGGTCAGAAGAAAGCGGGCTCTAACCCTCGCCGCCCCCTTCGGCAGAATCCTCTTCGTCCTCGATGACGACGGTCTCGAACTTCACGCGCTTGATGTCGTCATACAGCTTCACGCTGGGGCGGAAGATGATGCGGCGGGCACGGACAAGGTCGGTCGAGAGGTCCTCCCTGTTCTCCACCGTCTTGCACGAGATGCTGAACTGCAGGGTGCCCATGTCGCCCAGCTGCACGCTGTGGCCGTTGAGCAGCAGCTGGCGGATTTCCTGCATCAGCGCCTTGTTGCTGGCGGCGAGCTGTGCCTCGCTCACGCCCGTGTCGGCGCTGGCGTGCTCCACGAGCTGGTCCTTGCCGATGGTGGTGTAGCGCACGGCGCGGGTTACATACGCGATTTTCTTGGTGAGTCCCACTTTCTGCTTCTTGGCTTTCAATACAATTGTTCCCATGATTCTGTAAAAAATTTAACTGATTAGAAAATAACATTTAACATTCACTCTGTATCTGTCAGGTTCCCCTCCGATTCCTCATTCAGCCTTGGTTTCGCGACGTTTCAGGACCTCCTTCCGTCCTCCTCGGTTCCCCCTTCATTTACGCTACAAAGTTACGAATTTCTTTTGTAACCGCCAAACTTTCCCGCCTGTTTTTTGCGGGAATATGAAAGTTTTTTTCCCGGCCTTCCTTTGCCCGTCTTGAATCTTTTCGTTACCTTTGCGGCCATAAAGAAAACCTACGTCCAAATCCCCTCCGCGTCGTCAACGCCATGCCCCGATGGATACCCGGCCACACAAACGGCAAACCATCAAAATTCACCTTCACAATTCCCGTCGCTTTCCAGTTGGAAAAGGAATTGAACCAATAAGATTTCTTGGTTGCAAGTTTACGAATTTTCCAAAAGAATAAGTTTAAATACCATCGAAATTACACACTTTTTCGATTATTCTTAGTAATTTTGCAGTCAAGATTCGATAATGATTTCAGCAGATGGATAAAACGAAATTTCTTTACGCAATTTACAAGTACGATTTCCACAAGGCGGTACAACGCACGATTCAGGCTGAGGCGGACGGTATTGACGGGACCAAGTATGTCTGGTATCATTTTGCTTCACCACTTCTGTTAAAAATAGTTTCGTCTCGCGCATAAAATAGATAATTTTTTGTTCCTGCCCCATTATTCTCACTTTTTATTCGTAACTTTGTCCCCTCCAAATAATATAAGCCTAACGGCAAGAGCAAAAATCATACAGCGCTCTCAAAAGGAACATAAAAGAAGAAGATATGCAAGTAAAATTCGACCGTTCTAAACACGTTTTTCATTCTGATGTTCTTGCAGAAATCATCAAGGATACGATTCGTTTCTTTAATGGAACGCCAGTTCATCTGCTGCCCCCACCAGAGAACTTTGTCGGAGCTGGGGTGTATGCACTTTATTACATAGGAAAAAGCCCTTTGTATAAACATCTATACGAAGTTAACCGTATCAGCTTTGAACAGCCGATATATGTAGGCAAGGCGGTTCCGCGTGGATGGAGACAAGCACGTCTTCAGGAAGCATCTAACGAACTTTATTCTCGTCTAAATGATCATGAAAATAGTATCACTCAAGCAAATAATCTTCGCCTTGATGATTTCCGTTGTCGCTTTATGATACTTGAAGATGCTGCCACAGATATGATTGGCACGGTCGAAGCATCGCTGATTCGTCAATACAGGCCGATTTGGAACAGCTGTATCGATGGCTTTGGTAATCATGACCCTGGAAGCGGCCGATATAACCAAGCCAAATCTGACTGGGACATCTTACATCCCGGCAGAGGGTGGGCAGACAGATTAATGGGCGAACATCCTACCCTAAAGGAAATCAAGGAAAAAGCATTAGCCTATTATAACAACGGGGATGAATAGTATAGAAATTTTTTCTGGAGCTGGCGGACTTGCCAAGGGATTAGAACTGGCAGGAACAAAGCACCAAGCATTCATTGAATGGAATGCTGATGCATGTAACACCCTGCGGATGAATTATGACCATAACATCATCTTTCAGGGCGACGTGCGTAACTTCTCCTTTGCCAATTATAAGAACAAGGGCGTTGACATTATAGCAGGTGGACCACCATGCCAACCGTTCTCACTTGGTGGCAAAGCCAAAGGTAACGATGATGAGCGCGATATGTTCCCTGCCGCTATAGCAGCTATTCGAACATTGATGCCCAAAGCCTTTATCTTCGAGAATGTAAAAGGTTTGCTGCGAGACTCCTTTGCAGAATATTTCCGTTTCATCATTCTGCAGCTTACATATCCAGAAATAGAATTTAATTCTGAAGACTGGCGCGAGAATTTTTCTATATTACAAACAATCGACAAGAATCAGAGCTACAACGGTATGACATACGATGTAACTTACAAGCTTGTCAATGCTGCCGATTATGGCGTTCCACAAAAGCGCGAGCGTGTCATCATCGTCGGCTTTCGAAGTGATCTCAACATCAAATGGTCGTTCCCCAAGCAAACGCATAGTGAGGACGCATTACTTTGGGACAAGTATGTGACAGGCAACTATTGGAAGCATCACCACATCGAGAATCCAGAAAGTGAAGATGTGTGCAAGGAAATAAGCAACCAACTAATTGGGCGCTACGGCATGTGGCCGCCTGAACATAAGCCCTGGAGAACAATGCGCGATGCTTTCGAGGGGATTGGTGAACCTTGCGGACACGGCGAGCATAGCTTTCGCAAGGGTGCAAGAGCCTACCCCGGGCATACCGGCAGCAACATTGATGAACCGTCGAAAACCATTAAGGCTGGTGGTCATGGCGTACCCGGTGGTGAGAATACCGTGCGTTTATCAGACGGAACAATCCGTTATTTGTCTGTCCTTGAGGCTAAACGGATTCAAACATTCCCCGATGATTATATCATTACAGGAGCCTGGGGTGAAGCAATGCGTCAGCTTGGCAATGCTGTCCCTGTTCATCTCGCCTACATCGTTGGTGATTCAGTCATTAAAGCTATAAATGTATAATATGGCTCAATTTGCGCATTACTATATCAAATACAAGCACGAATTTGCCCCGATGGATACCCGGCCACACAAACGGCAAACCATCAAGATTCACCTTCACAATTCCCGTCGCTTTCCAGTTGGAAAAGGAGTCTAAGCAATAAGCACGCAAGCATACACATCAAAAAACAGGCAGGGGTTCTTGTTTGTTCAATATTATTCCGTACCTTTGTGCCACATATCATGTTTACTATGAATTACGAGGAAAACCAACCTGAAGAACAGAGCTGCAGGGCCGAGGAGCCTATGATGAATATGCACCTGACGCAGCAACTGGACTTTTTCGACCGCCATTACAACCCCGACTTCACCCCGGAGGATGTACTGGAATGGGAAGAAGCAGAAGCCATTATGGAAGAACGAATCCATCAAATGTTCCATGGAGAAAAAACGAACCGTTCCATCGCCTGAATACATCGACGAATTGACGGAACTTGTTCAGGCACTTGTCAACAAGGGCTATTTCTCTGCCGAAAAGTATGCACAGTCATACGTGAAAGCCCTGAACCAGTATGTCCGCACTCATGCAGCCACAGCGTCAAGAAAACCTGTCCCCGATGTGTTTTGCCGTTACGGAAATCGGTTGACCTACTTCACCTATAATCCTTCGGCACACACCACATGGTACATCTTCCTTGAAGAGACTGACCAGGCCTACATCATCCGCCACATCACCAACAACCACATTGCAGGACAGTATTTCAATGTGTAGCCAATCGCTTTAATCCCTTTTGACTACACCGCTTCGCGGTAGATTGGGGGATTTGGAATATTCAGAAATAAAATCAATCCTCAAAATCCCACTAATCCCCCTAATCTTCCCAATCTGCCGATCCATCGGCGTAGTTGACTACACCGCTTTGCGGTAGATTGGGATAATTGGGAAGATAAAAAAAAGAGACAGAAAAAAATGAGAGACAGAGAAAAACAGACGTATCAGATTATCGGTGTTGCAATGGAAGTACACCGGCAACTTGGATGCGGATTCACGGAGAAGGTCTATCAAGATGCACTGGAGGAAGAGTTTAGGATGCAGAATATTCCTTTTCAGCGTGAGGTACGAATGCGGGTAAATTATAAGGGGAAGGAGTTGGCCTCTGAATATATACCCGATTTTGTTTGCTTCGACAATGTGGTGGTAGAACTGAAAGCTGTAGAAGAATTGACCAGTTTGAATAAGTCTCAAGCCATCAATTATCTACACGTATCAGGACTACCTGTTGTCCTGTTGATTAACTTTGGTGCTGAATCCTTGGAGTTTCAGCGTTTCAACAAAAGATAATCTTCCCAATCCTCCTAATCCTATAAATCTGCCGATTTATCGGCGTAGTTGACTACACCGCTTCGCGGTAGATTGGGGGATTGGGAAGATTAAGGAAATAAAGTCAATCCTCAAAATCCTCCTAATCCTATAAATCTGCCGATTTATCGGCGTAGTTGACTACACCGCTTCGCGGTAGATTGGGGGATTGGGAAGATTAAGGAAATAAAGTCAATCCTCAAAATCCTCCTAATCCTATAAATCTGCCGATTTATCGGCGTAGTTGACTACACCGCTTTGCGGTAGATTAGGAAGATTGGGAAGAACTGGATTTGATACCCCAATCTACTCGTCAAATTCTTCAATTTGTTCCTTAAATTGGTTGATAGCTTCTTGCACTTGATTGTATTCTTCGGCATCTATCGAAAAAGTGACATCTTCGAAATCCTTGTCAATAAAAAAGATCGTGTTGCCAATCATCGTAACGCCAGCAAAGTTATCTGCACGATAATTATGCATGACTTTATAGCCGATGAACTTCCGTTCACCTTGTAGTGCTGCGACCACTTTCTCGTATTGCTTTTTGGCTTTCGGCTTCAATTTTTCAATGTTGGCATTGGCCTCCTCATATTCGGCTTTGGCTTCTTCGTATTCATTCATACAATATACATCAGGATATGGATTGCCCCAAATCGCCATTGCCGATTTAGCATCTTTCTGTTTCTCCTCCAAATCCGCATACTGGGCATTCATTTCTGCCAGCTTTGCCAAATTCTTGAAGAACTCTGGGTCATCACAAGGAGCGAATGCACTATCCACCTTTGTTTCAACAGGCTTATATGTCTCAGGCTTATATAACGATGTCTTCAGCTTCTCTTTTATCAGCACCTCTGCCTTTTGTTCCTTTGACTGACTGCAAGCAACTAACACGATGGCAACAATTGCCAAATAGAATATTTTTTTCATACTTCTTTTTTATATTTACAAAACTTTCTCAAAAAAATGCGGAGGAAGTACGCAGCAAAGGTACAACTTATTGCTGAACTGGCAAACATTTGCATCATTTTTTCTTGCAATTAAGCCAAAATCCTGGATTCTTTTAAGGCAACTTCTATAAACTGAACACAGAGACACAGAGGCACAGAGACTCATGCCTGTACTTACCTCATGCCCTGTCAGCTTGACCCTCTGTGCCTCTGTGTCTCTATGTTTAATATTCCATGTATAGAACACATCTTAAAGCATATAGAAAGCGGGGAAATGTTAAAAGTTTTCCGTTTCGGGAAACTTTCGGTGTAAATGGAGGGGAAAAGTTTGCTGAAACGGGAAAAGAAGTGTATCTTTGCGACTTTAAAATGAAAAACAAAACGAAGATATGGCATACCCTTATAAATATGACGATGCAGAGACGGGGCTGAGAGATATTTGCAGTGCCGTCGGGAACATTGGCATCAACAGTCTGCTGACGGCTATCTACTACAAGGGCTTCGACGAGACTGATGTGGAGATGATGACGTGCGAGGTGGCGGAACAGAACGAAAAGGTCAGGAAGGAGTACTTGCGCCTGAAGAAATATGAAGGCCCCTTCCTGAAGGCGTTTGTCACCGACGACAACGAGTACTACTCCACGGCTTGCCTGCTGCTGCGCAGAATCAAAAGCGGACTGAAGGAGACACGCGACATCTGCCGCAAGTTCTGCCAGCGGGCACCGCGCAACACCAACCGCTATGTGCTGAACGGCGTGCCGCTGCCCAGCCTCTACAGGGCATCGGCCATCACGTCGAAGGAGTGCACGGGCAACCTGTTCGGACTGGAGACCTACCCAGCCTGCGTGACGGGTCTGTTTCACGAAATGATGAAGTTCCGCCAGCTCATTCAGGACAGCATCACGCTGTGCTTCAGCATCATCCGCCAGGTGGAGGAAATCCGCCAGGATGCGCCCTACTGCAAGATGCTCTACGAACAGTTCAAGAAGGAGGCGCTGAAGACCTTCAATGGCATCCTGCTGCTGATTCCGCAGGATTCTCTGCAGCTCTCGCCCCAAGCCCTGCTCATTGCCAAGCTGCGCCAGGGCAATCCTGCCGACATCGCCTTTGCGCCCAAGGCATACCACAGCTACAATCGAGGCGACATGAAAGTGTTCGTGCTGAAGGAAGCATACGACGAAATGCATAACAAGGGGCTTACCCCCACGGAGCAGAGCATGTGGGGAAACAATGCCGATTTTATATATAAAGTGCGATACCTTATCAAGAACTTCGACCACCTTTTGCCCACAGGCTACAACCGGAAACACCTGCCCGGCAGGCAGATTGCCATGCTGATGCGGTGGTGCGGCATTACGCGGGAAGACCAGTACAAAACCTTCATCAATTACTTCAACGACAGCTACACCAAAGCCGGCGGCCAGTACACCATCATCACCTATGGGGCCGTCATCAAGGGCAAGAACAAACTGCTGAAGGCCCCCGACGGCAAGACGGAATACAGCCAGTTTGTAAACTCCATAGAGCAATTGCTGCCTACCCCCCAGCAAAAACCACAGAGAATGGTTGCCAACAGCGATTTCTCCAATGGAAATTCCATGCCCTTCAACTATCAAAGTCCATCCATCAGCATCCTCCAATAGACTTTTTCGATGGAAAAACTCAGCCCCGGAATAGACTTCGGGGCTTTTTTTGTGCCCTGCCCGGTGGAGAAAGTCCATTCTACCATGCCGCCGATGGACTTTATTCTGCCATTCCGATGGACTTTCCATATTTCCAATGGAAAAACGCCCCTTTTCCAGCCTTTTACGGATAAACCTAAGTTTTTGGTTGTCTGCATAAAAGCTACGAACTTTGCAGCAGAATTCCAAGGGATAAAGCTCAGCGTGGCTCCCGCCTGTCTCGGTAAGCATCTGGCCATAGGACAGGAAGCGCTACAGATGTTCACTTCCAAAAAAAACAATCATCATGGAAGCAAAGAACAATTTTCAAAAAAATCTTAACATCCGAGCCTGGCACGCCGACACGAATCTTGGCTGCGACGTGAAAACGTTCCTGCGTAGCGACAAGCGGATGTTGGTCAACAAGGACTATCAGGGCGTTTTGCGACTCGACTCGGAGGCTGTCATCGACGAGTTCCGCTGCTGCGACCCGCACTACACATTTATCGAGACGCAGCCCTGGGTGGGAAAGCGAAACCCGCATGTCTTTGTCGGCCAGTACATCACGATTACCCGGCGCGACGACGGCTCGCTGCGCCCGAACTTCAAGCCGATGCCAGCTGGCATGAGTGTTGACGACTACGCCTGCGGGGTGTATCGTGAATTGCGAGGGGCGCTCATGGGCCTTGTAGGGAAATAAGCGAGGCACCAGCAGTCTCAAATCTCAGTCTCAATTGAGATGAAAAGTCACAATTCAACCCGGAACCTGCTTTTAATGGCAATGTATATTATTGATAATTATTTACATATAGATATAAGAAGAGGTGACGGAGACGGCTTTTGAACAACTGAGATTTGAGATTTGAGACTGGAAGCGAATCGAGTAATCATGAAGAAACAATCTAATTCACAAAGAAGCAATGAATTACAATATTTTTGACAGCGTCGCTCCCGCGATGCCCCGACCTGCAAAAGGTACGGAATTCTGCAAATTGCTCCTCTCCCAGGCATCGAAAGACATGCGTGAACCGCTTGTTCCGATGGCGATTCCTGCTCTGGCTGCCCACTTGACGGGGGTGGAGTTCATGTACAGCGACAACCAATATTATGAACTTTGTGGCCAGATGGGACATTTGATAGGGGCCTCGGGTGTCGGAAAGGCTCAGTTGACCCATCTTGTGGAGGCTATCATGCGTTCATTTCGAGACCACGACGAGACGGAGTACAAGAAACTGGTTGACTGGCAGCGCCTGATGAAGACCAGGGGGGCGAACAAGGAGAAGCCCGAGCGCCCCGACGTGAGTTTCTGGTTTCCGCCCGCCGACCTGACCAATCCTGCCTTCATCCAGAACGCGATGGCGCTGGAGAAGCAGGGCGGCCACACGCAGTATCTGAACCTGCCCGAGGTGGAGATGGCTGACAAGATGTGTGGCGGGCACAGGCAGGTGAGCCAAACCGTGCGCAACATCTACGACCGCCAGCGTGCCGGTGCCCTTCGTGCCACGGCTGATGGCGTGACGGGCAATCCGGTTCTGCGGGTCTGCATGACGCTGAGCAGCACCCCCGATGCCGCCCGTGCGTTCTACCGCAAGGACTTGACGAATGGTTTCTTCGGGCGCATCCCGTTTGCCTACAAGGCGCGCGGGGAGCGCAAGGGGAAGATTCCGCGCCAAGGCTCCTATGGCGAGGAGTTCCTTGCGGGGCTCGACGAGTACATCGCGCGCCTGGCGAGTTGCAGGGGCAGGTTTGTGGTGAAGCCGCTGAACAAGATTGCCGACCAGCTGGCGGAGGAGATGGCCCGCCTGGCAGACCTTGCCGACGACGACATGCTCTTCGAACTCTCTCACCGAAGCATCTTTGCCGCATGGAAGAAGGGTGCCACGCTCTGGATTCTGAACGACCAGACATGGACACGCTCCATCGGCGAGTATGTCGAATGGTTTTGCTTCTACGACCTCTGGTCGAAGATCCGCGTGTTTGGCGACATGTTCAAGGGCGGGGATGCCCAGCCGGAGGACACCCCGAAGAGCGGGCCGAGAAACATGCTGGGCGGCCTTGGGAAGACTTTCAACGAGCAGCAGCTGGAGGCTTTGCGCCTGAGCCTTGGCAAGAGCAAGGAGGGCACCCGGCACCAACTCAACGTGTGGAAGAACCGTGGCTTCATCACCTACTCATGCCAGACGGGACTGTACACGAAAACCGAAGAATATCTGAAAGGCAAATGATGTACTATGGACAAGTTTGAACTGCAAAAGCTCCGCGACCTCCCCATCGAGGGGGTCGCAGAGCGGCTCGGGCTCCAGGTCAGGGCGCACAAGTGCCTCTGCCCGTTCCACGACGACCATCACGCCTCGCTGTCGTTCAGGCCGTGCAGCAGCACGTTCCGCTGCTTTGTGTGCGGGGCTTCGGGCGGGACGATTGACCTGGTGATGCTGTATTTGAGGAAGGATTTTCGCGAGGCCACAAAATGGCTTGCTGACGAAAACAACATCATTCTGACGCAATATAAGCCGAAGGAGGACAGGCCCCCGAAGCCGTTTGACGCCTCGCGCTACGGGCGCTTCTTCGAGCGGCCTTGGCTGGGCGACGAGGCGCGGCAGTTCCTCTTCGGGGAGCGGCGGCTCGACCCCCGCGTGGTGCGCTGGTGCCGCCTGACTTCGTGGAAAGACAGGCAGGGCGTGCCGTGGCTGCAGACGCCTTACTACGACCGCGAGGGCAGGCTGATTGGCATCCAGAACCGCAACCTCCTGCGGGGTGCCGCGCCCCGCTTCCGCTTCCCCCGGGGGTCGAGGTGCAGCCTGTACAACCAGCCTGTGCTGAACCTTCTGAAGCCCAGCGAGCCGCTCTACATCGCCGAGGGCTGCAGCGACTGCTGGAGCCTGCTCTCGGCGGGTCACAAGGCCGTCGCCATCCCCTCGGCCACGCTGCTCGCACGCGAGGACGTCCGCCAGCTCGCAGCCCTGGCCACGCAGCTGCAGACCCAGTTCCACATGTACCCCGACCAGGACACGCCCGGCGAAAGGCTCTTCCTGCAACTGCAGGAGGTGCTCCCGTCGCTTGTCCGCCACCAGTTGCCTGCAGGATGCAAGGACTATTCGGACTATTACAGAACAACATAATTTTCAGAACAACGGATTAGGTGTTTTTTTAAACAACGGATTAGGTATTTTTTTCAACCACGAATTACACTAATTTAACTAATTTTTTTTAATGCCGTTTGGGATGTCGATGAATAATAACTAATGATTTTTTTTTAAACAACGAATTACACGAATTGAACGAATTTTTTTTAATGCCGTTGGGGACGGCGAGGAATAAGAACGAATGAATTTGTGGTCAATAGCATTGGAATAATTCGTTGCCGTCAAGGCATTTCCCCCCCCCAAAAAAAATTCGTTCAATTCGTGTAATTCGTGGTTGAAAAAAATCCGAGCAGCGCACCTGTGCTACTCGTGCAGCGCACCTGTGCCACTCATGCAGCGCACCTGTGCCACTCATGCAGCGCACCTGTGCCACTCGTGCAGCGCACCTGTGCTACTCGTGCGGCGCACCTGCGCTACTGCATCGGCGCAAAAGCGGGGGGCCGGGGAAAGGAAAACGGCTTATTTTGGCCGTTGGACGCATTTTTTTGGGGTTTCGTTGCAATCGGATGAAAGTTTTTTCGTACTTTTGTGCGCTTTTTTGTGCGGCACAGCCTGTCTGGCCGTACAAATTCATGTCGTGATACTAAATATAATAATGTATAAATAACACTCAAAAACAAAAATGGCAGCATTACAGAAAATCAGAAACAGGGGTGTGCTCCTTGTTACCGCCATCGCCGTGGCCCTCTTCCTCTTCGTGGTGGGAGACGCCCTGCGCGGAGGCGAAAGCTTTTTCAATCAGGCAAAGATGAACGTAGGCCAGGTCAGCGGCGAGAAGCTGGCCATCCAGGACTACCAGGACATGGTGGATGACTTCACCACCTTCTATGAAGTCTATCAGAACAAGACGGGCCTCACGGAGGAGGAGTCGAACCGCGTGAAGGACGAGGCCTGGCAGACTTACATCCAGAACCAGCTCATCGGCCAGGAGTGCGAGAAGCTGGGCATCGCCGTGACGGACGAGGAAATCTCGGAGGTCATCAAGGGCGGCAGCAGCCCCCTGCTGCAGGTGGACGCCTTCAAGAACCAGCAGACGGGCCGCTACGACTACGCCTCGCTGCAGAGCTTCCTCGGCAGCTACCAGGAGGCCAAGAAGAGCGGCCAGCAGCTGCCCGACATGTACAATAAGCTCTACAACTACTACATGTTCGTGCAGAAGCAGCTGCGCCAGCAGCTGCTCATGCAGAAGTATCAGGCCCTGCTCTCCTCCTGCTTCCTGAGCAACCCCGTGGAGGCCAAGGCCGTGTTTGACGCCCGCACCGGCGAGAGCGACGTGCTGCTGTGCGCCGTGCCCTTCACCTCGGTTGACGACAAGGCCGTGGAGGTGACCGACGCTGACCTGAAGGCCAAGTACGACGAGCAGAAGGAGCAGTTCCGCCAGATGGACGAGACCCGCGACGCCAAGATGATTGACGTGCAGGTGCAGCCCAGCGCCGCCGACAAGGCTGCCGCCGAGAAGGACATGGACGAGGTCTATGCCAAGCTGCAGGCCGCAGAGGGCGCACAGGCCGTGGGCAACGTGGTGCGCCAGGCCGCATCGCTCATGCCCTACACAGCCGTGCTGAAGACGAAGGACGCCTTCCCCGCCCTCATCTCGGGCCAGGTGGACAGCCTCACGGTGGGCCAGACCGTGCGCCCCGTGTATGACGCCGCCCAGAACGTGTATTACACCCTGAAGCTCATCGAGAAGGCCACACAGCCCGACAGCGTGCTCTTCCGCCAGATCGGCGTGGTGGGCAAGGACGCAGCCGACGTGGAGAAGAAGGCCGACAGCATCATGAACGCCCTGGCCACAGGCGCCAGCTTCCGCCAGCTGGCCAAGAAGTACAACCAGGTGGGCGACAGCAGCTGGCTCACCTCCACGCAGTACCAGAACGCACAGCTCGACGACGACAACCTGCAGTTCGTCACCACCCTCGCGGGCATGACCGCCGGACAGACCAAGAAGCTGAAGCTGGAGGGCGGCACCATCGTGCTGCAGGTGCTGCAGACCAGGAACCCCGTCGTGAAGTACAACCTGGCCGCCGTCGTGAAGGAGCTCCGCTTCAGCGACGAGACCTACAGCCAGCAGTACAACAAGTTCAGCTCGTTCATCGCGGCCAACCCCTCGCTCGAGCAGATTGAGGCCAACGCCGAGAAGAACGGCTACATGCTGCGCCCCCTGACCGACATCGCGGCCAGCAACCACAACATCGCCGGCATCCGTGGCACACGCGACGCCCTGAAGTGGCTCTTCGACGAGGCCCGCCCAGGCCAGGTCAGCCAGCTCTACGAGTGCGGCAGCAACGACCACCTCATGCTCATCGCCCTCACCGGCGTGAACAAGGAGGGCTACCGTGCGCTGGACAAGGTGCGCGACATGCTCACCATCGACGTGAAGGCCGAGAAGAAGGCCGAGAAGATTCTGGCAGACGTGAAGAGCGTCAACAGCTGGAGCGCAGCCCAGAAGGTGAAGGGCGCCGTGTGCGACACCCTGCGCCACGTCACGTTCAGCTCGCCCGCCTTCGTGGCAGCCACCAACAGCAGCGAGCCCGTCGTGAGCGCCCTGGCGGCCAAGACCCAGAAGGGCGCCTTCGCCGGCCCCGTGAAGGGAAACAGCGGCGTCTTCATGCTCCAGGTCATCGACAAGAAGCAGAACGCCGAGAAATTCGACGCCAAGCAGGAGCAGGAGCGCCTGGCCTCGCAGAACTTCGGGCGCACCTACAACACGGTCTTCCAGAGCCTCTACCTGAAGGCCGGCGTGAAGGACCAGCGCTACAAGTTCTTCTAAGACCGCGCGTCCCCTGCACAGAGGGGATGACATGAAAGAAAACACAGAATCTTTCTTCAATAATTATATTTGTTACATACACTCCGTATTAAATTAAAACATTTCATTTTTTCCGTATCTTCAACATGTTTAATGGACTGTGAGCCTGCTTGTGAAAGTAGGCTCACAGTCTTTCATGTCGGTACGGTTATGCCGTTATAATGAAAAAAGACACCGAAAAGGTTGGCAGAAAGAAAAAAAAAGCGTAAATTTGTAACGGAATAACGCAAAAAACGCAAAAACATGAAGACCCTACTGACCACCGCCCTGCTGAGCCTCGCCGCCACGACCGCCAGCGCGCAGCAACCGACCGCATGGAACACGCCCGGCAACCTCAACCCCATCCTGCCCGGCTACTTCGCCGACCCCACCATCCGCCGCTTCGGCGACACCTACTACATCTACGCCACCACCGACGGCACCGGCAACGGCTACGGCCCCGCCCAGGCCTGGGCCAGCCGCGACCTGCGCCACTGGCGCAACTACATCCTGAACTGGCCTACCACGCAGGTGGTGTGGGCACCCGACGTGGTGCAGCAGAACGACACCACCTTCCGCTACTACTACTGCGAACCCTGCAACATACTGGTGGGCGAAGGCCCCACGCCCCTGGGCCCCTGGCGGAACATCCTGGGCAAGAGCGACGCCGTGATGGTGCCCGACCGCTACGTCCACAACGCCATCACCCTCGACCCCCAGCTCTTCCGCGACGACGACGGGCAGGAGTACCTCTACTTCACCACCTGGGGCATCTACAAGGACTTCGGCTGCGGCGTGGCACGCCTGAACAAGGACTATAAGCCCGCCCCCTCCGACGACGACGCACGCCGCTGGCGCGAGGACAACCCCTTCCCCATTGCCGCCGACCAGTTCTTCAGCGAGAAGCGACTCATCCCCAACACCGAACTGAAGGACATCTTCGAGGCCCCCTACGTCTTCAAGCGCAAGGGCATCTACTACTTCACCTACAGCAGCGGCTCGTGCCACGACGACACCTACCGCGTGCAGTACGCCACCTCCACGGCTGGCCCCATGGGGCCCTTCCAGTACAAGGGCTGCATCCTCAAGACCAACGCCGACGGCACCATCCACGGCCCGGGCCACCACTCCATGCTGGAAGGCCCCGACGGACAGTGGTACATCGTCTATCACCGCCACAACAACCCGCACGCCGTGCACGGCTTCAACCGCCAGGTCTGCATCGACCGCGTGGACTTCGACAGCCTGGGCAACATCCTGCCCGTGGAGCCCACCCACAGCGGCGTGGCCCTACAGAAGCTTGTGCCCCAGCGCCGCAACTTCTGGAAACGCCTCTTCGGAGGCAAGAAGCAGCAGGAGGCTCAGAACCTGGCCTACCGTTGCAACGTGAAGGCCAGCAGCGAATACTCGGCAGACTTCCGTGCCGACTTTGCCGTGGACGACAACAACGGCACCCTCTGGCGTGCCGCCCGCTGCCTCTCCGAGACGGACTCCGCCTGGATCGAGCTCGACCTGGGCAGCCAGACGGCCTTCAACCAGGTGTGGCTCATGTTTGAATACCCCACCTTCTTCTACCAGTACCTGGTGAAGACCTCCACCGACGGACAGCACTGGGAGCCCTATGCCGACAAGACCCAGAACACACAGGCCGGTTCGCCCCTCATCGAGGAGGGCGAAGCCAAGGCCCGCTACATCCGCATCTACATCACCGACACGCAGAAGAACGGCCACATGCCGGCCCTGTGGAACGTGCAGGTCTATCGGGCCACGCCCAAGTGCGACCCCCGCAGCCTGCTGCCCGCCACCGAGGACATCGACCTGAAGGCCGTGGAGCGCGGCTATCCCTGGCTGCACAAGAAGGATGTCAGCCCCGACTACCGTATGCGCTCGAAGATGAAAGGCCACAAGATTGTAGATATCAACGCCGACGACTACATGGGCGAAGGCAAGCCGGCCACCACGGCCAGCCTGAAGAACCGCACGGGCGGCACCTTCGCCACCAGCGGCGGCCAGAAACTGCGCACCGAGGTGAAGCGCGGCAAGACGGCCTTCTTCTTCAACGGAAAGCTGTCCCTGCAGTCCAGCTTCCAGCTGCCCCAGACCTTCACCTACAACGGCCCCTACACCATCGTGGCCTGGACGCTCAACCCCACCGTCAGCCCCGTGGAGACGGTGCTCAGCCTCAGTCCCTCCAGGGCCGACCTGGCCACCACGGAGTTCCGCCTGGGCAGCGACCCGCAGGCAGGACTGGTGCAGCACAACGGACTGTTTGAAAGCTGCGGCGCCTCGCAGGCCATCCTGAAGGGGGCCGACAGGTGGCAGCACTGGGTCATCACCTTCGACGGCTACATGGAGCGCGTCTATCTGGACGGCCAGCTCCTGCACGAGCAGAACAACTTCATCATGCTGCGCCCCGACGGCCCCATCACGCTGGGTGCCTCGGGCGACGGCACCAACCGCTTCACGGGCTATCTGCACTCCCTGCAGCTCTACGACCGCAGCTTCACAGCCCAGGAGGCACAGGCCGCCTTCCGCGAGAAGAGCGACACCAGCCTGAAGACCGTCTATGACAAGGCACCCGAGGTGAAGACCGAGGTGCGCTCGCCACAGCTCATCGGCGTGCAGCTGACCGACCAGCAGGGCGAGGCCATCGAGACGGGCCTGCTCAGCTTCCGCTATGCCGTCACATCGCAGATCAACAAACAGGACACCGTGGGCCTCCGCTTCTCCGCCCCCACCAACAACGCCACGGCCCTGCTCGGCACCGACGGCGGACGACAGCAGAAGGTCTATATCCACGTGAAGGACGACACGGGCGCACTGGACCAGGTCATCACCCAGAACGTGTCGGTGAATCCTGCCGCCTTCCAGCTGACCAGGCAGGAGGAGGAGCAGCAGCTCAGCTTCGCCGGCGGCACCACCTTCAACGAGAATCCCCTCTCCGGCGCACAGGTGCTGAAGGAGACTGGCGGCGACTTCGTGCTGCAGACCCGCATCACGGGCATCGACGGGCAGGAGCGCCACAGCACGCCGGCCTACAACGAGGGCGGCATCCTCGTGAGCACCGAGGGGCTGACCATCCAGCTGGGCGTGTTCCCGGCCTACAACTGCGGCAACATCTTCACGCTGCTCACCCCGAAAGGCCGTCCGCAGCGCATCAACGGCAAGGGCTGGCAGTTCGACCCCTACCTGCAGCTGGAACGCCGGGGCAACCTCATCTATGCACGCACCAGTCCCGACGGCATCCACTGGCAGGAGATGGACAGCAGTCCCGTCACTCTGCCCGCCACCCATCAGGGCGCCTTCAAGCTCGCCCTCTACCAGACCACCTACACCGACAACAGCAGCTGGGTGAAAGCCGGCGAAACAAGAGTTTACACAAGGAAGTGAATTTACACCCATAAACATCCATGCTCAAGCTCTACCGCGCATCAGCCGGCAGCGGAAAGACCTTCACGCTGGCGGTGGAATACATCAAGCTGCTCATTGCCGACCAGTGGGCCTACCGCCACATCCTGGCCGTGACCTTCACCAACAAGGCCACGGCGGAGATGAAGGAGCGCATCCTCACCACCCTCTACGGCCTCTCCGAAGGGCTGCAGAGCGCCGAAGGCTATTTCCAGGTCATCCGGCAGGACAGGGAGATACAGGCCCTGCACCTGAGCGACGACGAACTGCGCCGACGGGCCGGACTGGCGCTGCAGAACCTCTCGCACGACTACAGCCGCTTCCACATCGCCACCATCGACTCGTTCTTCATCAGCGTCATCAAGGACCTGGCACGCGAACTCGACCTCACGGCCAACCTCAACATCGACATGAACAACGAGGAGGTGCTGAGCGAGGCCGTCGATAACATCATCAGCTCGCTGACCGAGGGCAGTCCCACGCTGGAAAACCTCAAGGACTTCATCCGCGAGAAGATTGACGCGGAGAGCAACTGGAAAATCGACGCGGAGGTGAAGGAGTTTGGGCAGAACATCTTCAACGAGCACTACCTGACGGGCAGTCACCTCATCAGCCAGCAGCTGCACGACGCACGTTTCATGGCCGCCTACAAGCGCAAGCTCCAGTCGCTGCGCACCGAGGCCCTGAAGCAGCTGCGGGAGGCAGGAGACAACTTCATGCAAACGTGTGAGAACCACGGCTATGCAGCCGACGACTTCAAGCAGAAGACGAAGGGCGTCTGGGGCTTCTTCAGCACCCTGGCCGAAGGCAGCCAGCTGCCCACGCCCAACAGCTACGTGCTGCGCTGCCTCGACGGGGCCGACGGCTGGTGCAAGGGGAACGCCGCCCTCACGGGGCTGGTGGAAAGCCAGCTGCTGCCCCTGCTGCGCCGCACGATGGAGCTGCTGCCCGAGGCGCAGCGCACGGTGGCCACCGTGGGCGCCATCCGCCGCCACCTGAACCACCTGCAGCTGCTGGGCGTCATCAGCGCACAGGTCGATAGCCAGAACACAGCATCGGGCCGCTTCCTGCTGGCCAACTCGGCCCATTTCCTGGCACGCATGATTGACAAGTCAAACGTGCCCTTCATCTACGAGAAGAGCGGCACACGCTTCGAGCACATCATGATTGACGAGTTTCAGGACACCAGCGCCCTGCAATGGAACAACTTCCTGCCCCTGCTCTCCAACAGTCTCGACAGCGGACAGACGTGCCTCATCGTGGGCGACGTGAAGCAGAGCATCTACCGCTTCCGCAACAGCGACTGGCAGATACTCAATGCGCTGACCGAGGAGCCAGCCCTGCACGGCATGATTCAGGAGCGCGTGCTGGACTACAACCGCCGCAGCCTGGGCAACGTCATCGACTTCAACAACAAGTTCTTCCGTCAGGCCGTGACGGCCCTGAACGACGACTACCGCCAGACCCACGACGGCAGCGACTGCGAACAGCTGCTGCGTGCCTACAGCGACGTGGAGCAGAAAATCCTGGACAAGGCAAAGGGCCGGGGCTATGTGCGCATCGAATGTTTCAGCCGGCCCGAGGGCGACAGCGAGGGGGAATACAGCTACGAGGAGGCCACCCTGCAACGTCTGCTGCACCACATCGAAGGGCTCACGGCACAGGGCATCCCCCAGCGCTGCATCACCATCCTGCTGCGCTACAACAGGCATATTCCACTCATCAGCAACTACTTCGCCCGTGAAGCGCCCCACATCAAGCTCATCTCCGACGAGGCCTACAGGCTCAACGCCTCGGTCAGCGTCAACATGATTGTCTGGGCTCTGAAGTACCTGGTCAACCCCGCCGACAAGTTCACGCTCGTCCTGCTCATCAACAGCTACCGGCGCTTTGCCCGCCACGAGGACACGGGCGAGGGCCGTCTGCTGAGCCAGCTGCTCATCAGCGAGACGGAAGCCCTGGAGGCCATGCTGCCACAGGCGTTCATCGCGGAGCGCGGCACGCTGGTGTTCCAGCCGCTGAAGGAACTCGTCGAGCGGCTCTACACGCTGTTCAGCCTCTCCGGGATAGAGGGGCAGGACAGCTACCTGTTCTACTTCCACGACCAGCTGGCGGCCTACTGCGACGACCACAGGACGGACATCAGCAGCTTCCTCACGTACTGGGACGAGACCCTCTCGCAGAAGACCATCACGGGCTGTGTGGACGACGGCGTGCGCATCATGTCCATCCACAAGTCGAAGGGGCTGGAGTTCCACACCGTCATCATCCCCTTCTGCGACTGGAAGACCACGGGCAAGCCCACCGAACTGCTCTGGTGCACGCCCCAGGCCGCCCCCTACGACGAGCTGAAGCTGGTGCCCGTGAACTTCAACGAAGAGACGCACCAGAGCATCTTCAGCCGGCAGTATGAACACGAAGTGCTGCTGAACAACGTCGATAACCTGAACCTGCTCTACGTGGCCTTCACCCGTGCCGTCAGCAACCTCTTCATCCTGACGGAAAGCCCCGTGAAGCCCAAGAGCAGGCAGCAGGGCGATGCAGCCATCAAGGACGTCAGGCAGCTCATCAGCCGCGCCATCCCCAACTACATGTCCTGCCAGGACGATGCCGACCTGCCTGGCACCATCCGGGAGCACGGCACCCTGGTGACAACCCGGCAGGAAAAGGCCCTGGCCGACGACAACGTGCTGACACGCACACCCCAGCAGCTGCCCATCCGCTTCCACACGACCGTGGCGCTGCCCGAGTTCCGCCAGTCGAACAAGTCGAAGGAGTTTATTGCCGGCAACCCGGACAGCATAGACAGCCCACAAAATGCCCCCCGCTCCTACATTGACCGTGGCCTGCTCTACCACGCCATCTTCCAGCAAATCAACACGCTCGACGACATCGACCGCGCCATCGAAAAGATGAACATGGAGGGCCACTTCCGCACCCTGGACGAAAAAGCAGACATCAGCCGCCACATCCACCAGGCCTTCAGCGACCCCTTCGCCGCACGGTGGTTCACGGCGGACTGGCAGGTGGTCAACGAGCGTGCCATCCTGCTGAAAGACCCCGCCACCCCAACAGGCTGGCGCGAATACCGGGCAGACCGCGTCATCCTCTCGGACAAGGAAACCATCGTCATCGACTACAAGACGGGCCAGCTGCGCCGCGAACACGAAGACCAGGTGCGCACCTACATGCAGCTCCTCACCCGGATGGGCTACCCGGACGTGAAGGGCTACGTGTGGTACATTATGACAGGAAAAACCTACAAAGTAAACCAATAAAAAAACTATAGCCCCCCGAAAACACCCATGCAGACAGAAAAAATCATCCTCGGCGTTGACCCCGGCACCAACGTGATGGGCTACGGCATCCTGCGCGTCCTTGGCAACAAAGCCGAACTGATGACCATGGGAGTCATCGAACTGCACAAATACGAAAGCCACTACCTGCGCCTTGGCAAAATCTACGAGCGCATCACCGGCATCATCGACGCCTTCCATCCCGACGAAATGGCCATCGAGGCCCCCTTCTTCGGCAAGAACGTGCAGAGTATGCTCAAGCTGGGACGCGCCCAGGGCGTGGCCATCACAGCCGCCATCATGCGCGACATCCCCATTGCCGAGTACGAGCCCCGCAAAATCAAGGTCGCCATCACAGGCAACGGTGCCGCCGCCAAGGAGCAGGTGGCAGGGATGCTCCAGCGCATACTCAACATACCGAAAGAGGAAATGGATGTGCAGTTCGATGCCACCGACGCCCTCGGCGCCGCCTACTGCCACTTCATCCAGATGGGCAAGCCCCAGGTGGACAAACATTATGGCAGCTGGAAGGACTTCATCGCCAGGAATGCAGGAAAAATACACAAATAAGCTTTTTTTTCGCCTGAAAAGCATCCACTCCGAAAGTTTTTCACTACCTTTGCAGCTAAATTCTGCTTTAACACTAAAAACGTTAACATTTAACATTTCCACGATATGGATATTTCTGTAATCGTACCGTTGTACAACGAGGACGAATCGCTTCAGGAACTGCACGCCTGGATCAAGCGCGTGATGGACGAATATCATTTCAGCTATGAAATCATCTTCGTGAACGACGGCAGCACAGACCACTCGTGGGACGTCATCGAACAGCTGGCCAACGAGAACCCCGAGGTGCACGGCATCAAGTTTCGCCGCAACTACGGCAAAAGCCCTGCCCTCTTCTGCGGATTTGAACGGGCCGGGGGACAGGTGGTCATCACGATGGATGCCGACCTGCAGGACAGTCCCGACGAGATACCCGAACTCTACCGCATGATTGTGGCCGACGGCTACGACCTGGTGAGCGGCTACAAGATGAACCGCAAGCAGGGCGACCCGCTGTCGAAGACCATACCCACGAAGCTGTTCAACGCCACGGCACGCCGGGTGAGCGGCATCAAGAACCTGCACGACTTCAACTGCGGACTGAAGGCCTACCGCAACGACGTGGTGAAGAACATCGAGGTGTATGGCGAAATGCACCGCTACATCCCCTACCTGGCCAAGAACGCCGGCTTCACCAAGATTGGCGAGAAGCCCGTACACCACCAGGCACGCCAGCACGGCGTGAGCAAGTTCATGGGCTGGAACCGCTTCGTCAACGGCTATCTGGACCTGCTCAGCCTGTGGTTCATCGACAGCTTCGGACTGAAGCCCATGCACATCTTCGGCTTCATCGGCACGCTCATCTTCATGGCCGGCTTCATTGCCGTGGTGGCGGTGGGCGGCTTCAAGCTGTGGGCCCTGAAGAACGGCGAACCGCGTGCGCTCGTGACCGACACGCCTTACTTCTACATTGCGCTGACCATGATGATTCTGGGCACGCAGCTCTTCGTGGCCGGTTTCCTGGGCGACATGATCAGCCGCAACTCACAGGAACGGAACAAGTACCAGATTTCAAAGACCATTTGATGAATTGAAGATTAGCCGTATTATATTTTCATTTGTGGTGCTGGCACAGCTTCTTGCTGTGGCCTGCAGCACCGTGACCTGTCCGATGGACACCGTTGTGACGTGCAACTACGTGTTCTACAATGCCGACGGCGTGCCCGCCAGCCTGGCCGACACGCTCACCGTGAACATCCAGAAGACGGTGCTCACCTACACCTACCGGAAGGAGGGGAAGAACGACACCCTGCTGAGCCAGCCCAGCCAGGCGCTGGTTGACTCGGGCTACACCGAGATTGTGGGCACGGCCAAGAAGGACACGACGCTGGTGAACAAGCTGGTGAACGGCAGCAGCTTCAAGATTGCCATGAGCTACTACAACCCCGTAGATACGCTGATTCTGCACTACAGCATGATTGCCCGGCCTGACACCGTCTATGTCTCGCACACCAGCTACACGCACGTGGAGACACCCGAGTGCGGCGCTTACCGCTTCCACACGCTGACGGGCATACGCAGCACCGACCGGGGCATTGACCGTATAGAAATCATCAACCCCACCGTAAACTATGAAGGAGCCGACAATATCAAGATCTACTTCAACAACTTTGCCGAATAGGCACAGCTCGGCAGGACGGCTCCGCATGGCTCTGCTGCTGGCTCTGCTCTGCCTCGGCACAAGGCTGGCTGCACAAACTGTGCAGACAGAAGACTCCCTCGCGGTGCCGGGCGACTCCACATTGGAGGTGCTGGACTCTATTGCCGACAGCCAGCAACGGAACGCCGTCCCGGCAGCTGTGGCCGACACGACGAAAACGGGCAGCAAATACTCCAAATGGGTCCCCACCGAAGATGAACTGAAGAAGGAGTTGCCGCTCTTCCAGGGCTTTACGCTTTCGGTTGACGTGTTCGGCCTGGGCATGTACCTCTTCGGCGACTACGGCACCATCGAGGCTGCTTTGCGACTGAGCCTGAAGAATACCTACCTGCCCATCGTCGAACTGGGCTATGGCCTGTGTGACCACACGGACTACAACACGAAGATCCATTGCAAGGTGAACGCCCCGTTCCTGCGCATCGGAGTGGACTACAACCTGCTGAAGAACAAGCTGCAGGACAACCGCATGTTTGCCGGACTGCGCTACGGATTCTCCACCTACAAGTACGACATGGACGGCCCCGACCTGGCCGACCCCGTCTATGGCGGCAGCGAGCCATTCGACTTCTCGGGCACGACGTCCACGAGCCAATGGCTGGAAATCGTGCTGGGCTGTCAGGTGAAGGTGTTCAGCAACTTCCACATGGGCTGGAGCGTCCGCCTGAAATACCACCTGAGCAGCAGCAAGAACGAAAACTCGAAGTGCTACTACATCCCCGGCTACGGCACGACGGGCAACGGCAACACCTGGGGCGGCTCGTACAACCTCATCTTCGACCTGAACTGGGGAAAGCCCAAGAAGCCCAAGACCGAGGAAATCATCAAAGCCATGCAATGAACCTTTAGCAATGCAGTAACCCCTTAGCTCAACGAAGTCAACATGAAACGAATAGAATATTCCTACGAACCGCACCGCCTGCGCTGGTGGCATGTGCCCCTGCTGCTGCTGCTCATTCTGGGCACCATCTACATCGTGCGCGAGCGCCAAGGCAGCCAGACCGACGGCAAGAGTGCCTGGCAGCAGAAAGACTTGCAGCGCACGGAAGGCATGGTGTTCGGCACGTTCTACCACATCACCTACCAGCACGCCACCCCGCTGGAAGACAGCATCAAGGCTATGCTTCAGCAGGTAGATAACTCGCTTTCGCCCTTCAACAAGCTATCGACCATCACGGCCATCAACACGGGCACCAGCCAGGAGGCCGACCCCATGCTGGCGGAAGTGTTCACCCTGGCCAGGGAAATCTCGCAGCAGACCCACGGCGCCTTCGACATCACGGTGGCCCCGCTGGTCAACCTCTGGGGCTTCGGCTTCAAGAACATGGAGGCCGTCACCAGCGAAAAGGTGGATAGCCTGCGCAAGTACGTCGGCATCGACAAGGTGACCCTCGCCAACGGAAAGATTAAAAAGCAAAACCCCGAGGTCATGCTCGACTGTAGTGCCATTGCCAAGGGCTACGGCGTGGATGCCGTGGGGCGGATGCTGGAAAGGCAGGGCGTCAGCGCCTACATGGTGGAAATCGGCGGCGAGGTGCGTCTGCACGGCTGCAACCCACGTGGCGGCCTGTGGAGCATCGGCATCACTCGTCCACAGGACGACAGCCTCAGCACGCAGACCGACATTCAGCAGGTGATACGCACCACGGAGACGGCTATGGCCACGTCGGGCAACTACCGCAACTTCTACGTGAAGGAAGGCAAGAAATATGCCCACACCATCGACCCGCGCACAGGCTACCCCGTGCAGCACAACATCCTGTCATCCACGGTGCTGGCCCAGGACTGCGCCACAGCCGATGCCTACGCCACGGCGTTCATGGTGCTGGGGCTTGACAGCGCACGGGCCGTGCTGCAGCACCACCCGGAGCTTCAGGCCTTCTTCATCTATACCAACGAGGACGGCACGACAGGCGAATGGTGCAGCAAGAAACTACAGCAACTCTTAAACAAGTGAATATGGAAAATTCAATGTATCAGAAACTGCTCATGCTGCCCATCTTCAACGGACTGACCACAGCAGAGCTTACCCAGATACTGGCACAGATACATCTGGATTTCAACCAGTATGCCGACGGAGAAAACATCGTGGCGCAGGACGACCGCTGCGACAAGCTCATCTACGTGCTCAGCGGCACAGTCCTCTGCGAATACACCGACCCCGCCCACCGCTTCGTGCTGACCGAATGGATTGACAGGCCCTTCATCATCGAGCCCAACAACCTCTACGGCATGTCGCAACGCTACGGACACACCTACCGCACGCTGACTACGGTTGACACCGTGACCATCCCCAAGCGCGACTTCAGCAACTTCATGCTGAACTACCCCATTGTCAAGACCAACATCCTGAACATGCTTTGTGCCCACATCCAACGGCTTACACAGCTGAACCAGGAATGCGAACCCGAAAACGTCAAGGAGAAAATCATCCTGTTCCTGCGCCGCCAATGCTGCTCGTGCAAAGGGCAGAAGAAACTGCAAATCAACATGGAAGAGCTGGCCGTGCTCATTCAGGAGACACGCCTCAATGTGTCGATAGCCCTGCGCAGCCTCAAGCAGCACGGACTCATCACCCAGCCCCACCGAGGACAAATTCTCATACCCGACATGCAGAAGCTCGTCTGAAAAAGAACATTCCCTTCCTAATACAAACATTTATAATCTACTCACAAAGTGTTACTTTCTGTTTTTTCCTTCTTATTTCTGAATTTATCCTATATTATAAATAATGTGTCATCCCAGAACATGAACATTTTTGAAGAAACCTATACCACGCCCCACGGCACAGCACCCTTCAACGACATCCACGTCGCGGACTTCAAACCTGCCATCCTGCGCGGTATCGAGCAGGAAGATGCCGAGGTGGATGCCATTGCCAATAGCACGGCCTCACCCACATTCCAGAACACCATCGAGGCCCTGGAGCAGACGGGCGAACTGCTGCGCAAGGCTACCGACGTGTTCTACAACCTGCTGAGCGCCGAGACCAGCGACGAGCTGGAGGCATTGGCCCAAGAACTCTCCCCCGTCCTGACCGAGCACAGCAACAACATCACGCTGAACAAGGCCCTGTTTCAGCGCGTGAAAGCCGTCTATGAGGCGCACAAGGCCAACGACTTTCAGCAGTTGGACAAGGAGCAGAAGCGCCTGCTGGAGAACTGCTACAAGAGCTTTGCCCGCAACGGTGCCAACCTCAACGATGCCGACCAGGAGCGACTGCGCGCCATCACGACGGAACTGAGCCTGCTCTCCCTGCAGTTCTCGCAGAACAAGCTGAAAGACACCAACGAAATTACCCTGCACCTGACCGACATGGCCAACCTGGAGGGACTGCCCCAAAGCAGTCTCGACGCAGCACGGCAGGAGGCTCAGGACCGTGGGCTCGAAGGCTGGGTGTTCACCCTGCAGGCCCCCAGCTACGTCCCCTTCATGCAGTACTGCGACAGCATGGAACTGCGCCGGCAGATGTACATGGCCTACAACACGCTCTGCACGCACGACAACGCATACAACAACGTGGAAATCTGCAAGAAGCTCGTCAACCTGCGCCTGCAATACGCCCAGCTGCTGGGCTACAAGAGCTATGCCGACTACGTGCTGGAGAACCGCATGGCCGAAACGCCCAGCCAGGTCTATCAGCTGCTCCACCAGCTGATTGACGCCTACAAGCCCGTCGCCCTGCAGGAAGTGGCGGACCTGGAGGCTTTCAGCGGCACAGAGGAACTTGCGCCGTGGAACTTTGCCTACGTTTCCAACAAACTGCGGCAGCAGAAATACGACATAGACAGCGAGATGCTGCGCCCCTACTTCGAGCTGTCGCGGGTGAAGCAGGGCATCTTCTCGCTGGCCACCCGCCTCTACGGCATCACCTTCAAGCGTAACACGGCCATTCCCGTCTATCACGAGGACGTGGAGGCCTACGAGGTCTATGACCGCGACGGCTCGTTCCTGGCCGTGTTCTACTGCGACTTCTTCCCGCGCCCGACGAAAAAGTCCGGCGCCTGGATGACAGCCTACAGGGAGCAGTACGTGGACGAGCGGGGCGTGAACCACCGCCCGCACGTGTCCATCGTGACCAACTTCACCAAGCCCACCCAGGAGAAGCCATCGCTGCTCACGCTGGACGAGGTGGAAACCTTCCTCCACGAATTCGGGCATTCGCTCCACGGCATGTTTGCCAACACCCGCTACCGCAGCCTCAGCGGCACCAACGTGCTGTGGGACTTTGTGGAGCTGCCCTCGCAGTTCATGGAGAACTACAGCGTGGAGAAGGACTTTCTGCACACCTTTGCGCGGCACTACCAGACGGGCGAACCCATGCCCGACGAACTCATCCGGCGCGTGCAGCAGTCGCGCAACTTCAACGTGGCCTACGCCTGTATGCGGCAGGTCAGCTTCGGTCTGCTCGACATGGCCTACTACACACGCACAACACCCATAGAGGGCGACCTCGCCGCCTTCGAGAAGGAGGCCTGGAAGGAGGCCGTCGTCCTGCCCCAACTGCCAGAGACCTGCATGACCGTGCAGTTCGGCCACATCATGGCCGGAGGCTACTCCGCCGGCTACTACAGCTACAAATGGGCTGAGGTGCTCGATGCCGACGCCTTCAGCAAGTTCCAGCAGGACGGCATCTTCAACCCCGAGACCGCCCGGAGCTTCCGCGAGAACGTCCTCTCCAAGGGCAATACCGAGCCGCCCATGACGCTCTACAAACGTTTCCGTGGGCAGGCTCCCACCATCGATGCCCTGCTGCGTCGCAACGGCATCAGATAGTCCCGTCACACCCCATAAACTCCCCATCACCCCATGACCACCAACATCAAACAGCAACTGCTCGACCAGCGCTACCTGCGCATGGCACGCATCTGGGCCGAGAACTCCTACTGCCAACGCCGCAAGGTGGGGGCCCTCGTCGTGAAGGAAAAGATGATTATCTCCGACGGCTACAACGGCACCCCGTCGGGCTTCGAGAACGTGTGTGAAGACGAGCAGAACGTGACCAAGCCCTACGTGCTCCACGCCGAGGCCAACGCCATCACCAAGCTGGCACGCAGCAGCAACTCCAGCGACGGCGCCACCATGTACATCACGGCCTCGCCCTGCATCGAGTGCGCCAAGCTCATCATCCAGGCCGGCGTGCGCCGCGTGGTCTATGGCGAGAACTACCGCCTCAGCGACGGCATCGACCTGCTCCACAGGGCCGGCATCGAAGTCGTGTTCATCGACATCAATGGGGTCTGAACGGAGTAGCACAGGTGCGCCACCAGAGTAGCACAGGTGCGCTGCAAGAGTAGCACAGGTGCGCCACTAAAGTAGCACAGGTGCGCTGCAAGAGTAGCACAGGTGCGCTACTTGGAAAGGGAACCAATAACGCTTCATAAATGCAAAAGCAAATGAATATCAACAGAAACAACCAATTCGTACCGCTCATCATCGCCGTCAGCGTCGTGTGCGGCATCCTCGTGGGCACGTTTTCAGCCAAGCTGTTTTCGGGCAACAAGCTGAACATCATCAACTCGTCGAGCAACAAGCTGAGCGACCTGCTCCACATCATCGACTACCAGTATGTCGATACCGTGAGCATCACGGGCGTGGTGGAAGATGCCATGCCCAAGATTCTGGAAGAACTGGACCCCCACTCCACCTACATCAGCGCCAAGGATGCCAAGACGGCCAACGACGACCTGAAGGGCAGCTTCAGCGGCATCGGCGTGCAGTTCACCATCCGCAAGGACACGGTGCGCATCAACGGCGTCATCAAGGGCGGCCCCTCTGAGAAGGTGGGACTGCTGGCCGGCGACAAAATCATCGCCATCGACGGCAAGCCCTTCGTGGGGGGGGAGGTGACCAACGAGGAGACCATGCACCGCCTGAAGGGCGAATACGGCACCAAGGTGAAGGTCACCGTGATGCGCCACGGCCAGAAGAAGCCCCTCAGCTTCACCATCGTCAGGGGCGACATCCCCGTGAAGAGCGTCGATGCGGCCTACATGCTGACACCCGAACTGGGCTACATCAAAATCAAGAACTTCGGCGAGACCACCTATGCCGAACTGCTCACGGCCCTGGCCCAGCTGGAGGAGGAAGACTTCCACGGGCTGGTGGTTGACCTGCGCGGCAACGGCGGCGGCTACCTGCAAAGCGCCATCCAGATGGTGAACGAATTCCTGTCGGAAAACCGCCTCATTGTCTATACCGAAGGCCGGAAGGCCAAGCGCGAGGAGTACAAGAGCGACGGCAGGGGGGCCTACCAGACCCTGCCCATCATCGTGCTGACTGATGAGCTGACGGCCAGCGCGGCGGAAATCTTCTCGGGCGCCATCCAGGACAACGACCGTGGCATCATCGTGGGTCGCCGCTCGTTTGGCAAGGGACTGGTGCAGCAGCCCTTCGAGTTCAACGACGGCAGCATGATTCGCCTGACCATCGCCCGCTACTACACCCCCTCGGGCCGCTGCATCCAGAAGCCCTACCAGAAGGGACAGAAGCGCGAGGAGTACGAAATGGACATCGTGACGCGCTATCAGCATGGCGAATTCTTCAACGAAGACAGCATCCGCCAGACGGGCGAGGTCTATTACACCAGCATCGGACGCGAGGTGTATGGCGGTGGCGGCATCATGCCCGACTACTTCGTGGCCGAGGACACCACGCTCTACACATCCTACTACAACGAGGCCATGACCAGCGGCCTGGTCTCGCAGTTCTGCTTTGAATACGTCGATGACAACCGCAGCGAGTTGCAAAAGCACACCACGCCCGACGCCCTGCTGCAATACCTTAAGCGACAGGGACTGGTCGATAAGTTTGTGCGCTTTGCCGACAGCCACGACCTGCGCCGCCGCAACAACATGATACTGCGCTCGAAGACCCTCTTCGAGAAGGCCATCTACGGCAACATCATCTACAGCATCTTCGACGTGGCCGAATACACCGAGTACATCAACCGCTCCGACAACACCGTGCTCAAGGCCGTGGAACTGTTCAAGAAGAAACTGACCACGCCCGTCATGGACGGGGCTAAACAGGCCCAAACCAGGTAAAAACCAGCGGCACATCCCTGCTGGCAGAAGATGTTTTCGCCAGTCAGAAAAAAAAATAATTGCTCTTGTACGAAAAAAATTGCAAACTCGACTTTGCATTTTGCAATAAAAACCGTACCTTTGCAACCGAATTGCAATTTTATCTCAAAAAAGCATCATTTTTTCCACAAGATTAACCCATCAAAAGTACTTCAAATATGGATTCTTTCTTCCGTACACACTCCTATCTGGTCAACCATCTTGAAAACCCTGTGCGACGTGACCTCATGGACGAAATCAACTGGAACGACCGGTTGATTGGCATCAAAGGCGCAAGAGGCGTAGGCAAAACAACCTTCCTGCTGCAATATGCCAAAGAAAGATTTCCTGCCGACGACCGCACCTGCCTCTATATCAACACGAACAACTTCTACGTGCAGAATGTAGGCATCTACGAGTTCGCATCCGAATTCTACTCCAGCGGCGGCAAGGTACTGCTCATCGACCAGGTCTATAAGCAACCCGACTGGAGCCAGCAGCTGCGCGAGTGCTACGACCACTTGCCAGGGCTGAAGATTGTGTTCACAGGCTCGCCCGTCATGCGCCTGAAGGAGGAAAACCCCGAGCTGAACGGCATCGTGAAGTCCTACAACCTGCGCGGCTTCTCCCTGCGCGAATACCTGCAGGTGATGACAGGCATGAAACTGCCCAAGTTCACGCTGGAAGACATCATAGAGAACCACACGGACCTTGCCCGCCAAGTGCTCAGCATCGTCAACCCGAGGGAGCACCTGGGCAGTTACCTGCACCACGGCTACTACCCCTTCTTCCTCAGCTCCGGCTGCTACAGCGAGCGTCTGCTCAACACCATGAACATGATGATTGAGGTCGATATCCTGCTCATCAAGCAGATTGAGCTGAAGTATCTGGCCAAAATCAAGCAGCTGTTCTACCTGCTCACCACCAGCGGCAGCATCGTGCCCAACGTGAGCCAGCTGAGCGTGGAGCTGGAGATGAGCCGCGCCACCGTCATGCGCTACATCAAGTACCTGATGGAAGCCCGCCTGGTGAACATGATCTACGCCAAGGGCGACCAGTACCCCAAGAAGCCGGCCCGCGTGCTGCTGCACAACACCAACCTGATGTACAGCTTCTATCCGCGCACCTTCGACAGCCAGGACGTGCAGGAGACCTTCTTCTGCAACACCCTGTGGAAAGACCACGAGGTCTTCAAGCACGGACAGCAGGCCTGCTCGTTCAACATCGACGGCAAGTACGAATTCAAGATTGTGGAACACGCCACCAAGCTGAAGAGCAAGTCGAAGACCCTCTTCGCCGTGAACCATTGCGACGTGGGCGACGGCAACCAGATTCCCCTCTGGCTGTTCGGGTTCCTGTACTAAAACCGAAAGTTTGCAGTAAAAGGCTCCTACAAATATGACGCGACTTTCTAAGCCCGAACACGACGCGCTGATGAACGACATGAAGTCGTTTGACGAACAGATGCCCTGCATCGGCATCTTTTGGTACGACATGGAGGAAAAGGCTTTCTTCGGTGTGCATAAGCGGGAACTGACCCCAAAGATGACAGAAGAGGCTGCCGAGAAAGGTTTGCCTTTCATCAACTATCCGAAGTTGCATCGGCAAATATGGGCCAAGGAGCACTTCCGTGCAGAAGCCAAGCAGGAGGAAACAAAGTTCATGGGCGACTATACACAGGTGCCCCGAGGACGTGTGGCGTGGAGCGTGAATAAGTTTATCGTCCTTGTTGGCCAATGGGCCAAACCCATTGAGGCAGAGCTGACAGAACTGATAGAACAGGAGTTCTCCCTTCCCTATTTCGAGTTCGTCTATGACAGACATTGGGACTTGGGGAACGGCTGGTCGGGAGACATGAAGTAGATGTACGATGAAATGTGTACAATTATGAATTATAAAATAAAAACTGATTATGAAACGTACAATCATTGAGAAATTTTTAATCGCCATCGCCTGGGCAGGACTGATTGGCGGCATCCTGTTCGGTACGCTCGTAAGCAAAGGTATCCTCGAGTCGGGACAGGAAATGTGCGTTCCTCAGGCTTTCGTGACATTCTGTGGCAGCATCTTTGCATCCGTTACCGGCTGGGCCATTCTGATGCAACTGGTCAGCTTCTCCGAAAGACTTCAGAAAATAGAACAAAACTTAAATAAACAATAATAAACCCTTTATCCTTAACATTTATGAGTAAAGAAAAGAAATTTATCACTTGTGATGGTAACACCGCTGCGGCTCATGTAGCTTACATGTTCTCCGAAGTGGCTGCCATCTACCCCATCACTCCGTCGTCTCCAATGGCCGAGCACGTGGATGAGTGGGCTGTAGCAGGTCGCAAGAATCTCTTTGGCGACACAGTTCTCGTACAGGAAATGCAGTCGGAGGCTGGTGCAGCAGGTGCTGTTCACGGTTCTCTGCAGGCAGGTGCGCTCACAACCACCTTCACCGCATCGCAGGGTCTGCTGCTGATGATTCCTAACATGTACAAGATTGCCGGCGAATTGCTCCCCAGCGTGTTCCACGTATCTGCACGCACCGTGGCCAGCCACTCGCTCTGCATCTTCGGCGACCACGGTGACGTGATGGCTTGCCGCCAGACTGGTTTCGCCATGCTTTGCGAAGGTTCTGTACAGGAAGTGATGGACCTCTCCGCTGTTGCCCACCTGGCAGCACTTGAGACTCGCGTGCCGTTCATCAACTTCTTCGACGGCTTCCGCACTTCTCACGAGTACCACAAGATTGAGGAGATAGACATGGAGGACATCCGTCCGCTCGTTCCGATGGACAAGGTAGCTGAGTTCCGCGCCCGCTGCCTCTCTCCTGAACATCCCGAGGCTAAGGGTATGGCTGAGAACCCCGAGACATTCTTCGCTCACCGCGAGTCTTGCAACCCATTCTACGATGAGGTGCCAGCAGCTGTCGAGAAGTACATGGCTGAAATCTCCAAGATTACAGGCCGTGAGTACAAGCCATTCACTTACTATGGTGCCAAGGATGCTACCGACGTTATCATCCTGATGGGTTCTGCCACAGAGGCTGCCCGCGAGGCCATCGACTACGCTAATGCCAATGGCAAGAAGTACGGTATGGTCAGCGTTCACCTCTATCGTCCATTCTCAGTAGAGCGTCTGCTCGCAGCTGTTCCACAGACAGTAAAGCGCATTGCTGTGCTCGACCGCACGAAGGAGCCAGGTGCTAACGGCGAACCGCTCTATCTTGACGTGAAGGATGCCTTCTACGGTCAGAAGAATGCTCCGCTCATCATCGGCGGTCGCTACGGTCTCGGTTCTGCCGACGTAACTCCAACCATGATTCTCACCGTCTATAAGAACCTCGAACTCCCCGAGCCAAAGAACCACTTCACCGTGGGCGTTGTCGATGACGTGACTTTCCGTTCACTTCCGCTCGAAGAGGAAATGGCACTCGGTGGCGAGGGCATCTTCGAGGCCAAGTTCTTCGGTCTTGGTGCCGACGGTACTGTAGGTGCCAACAAGAACTCCGTGAAGATTATCGGTGACAACACCAACAAGTACTGCCAGGCTTACTTCTCTTACGACTCGAAGAAGTCAGGTGGTTTCACTTGCTCACACCTCCGTTTCGGCGACACGCCAATCCGTTCCACTTACCAGATTAAGACGCCTAACTTCGTGGCATGCCACGTTCAGGCTTACCTCCGCATGTACGACGTGCTGCGCGGTCTGCGTCAGAACGGCCAGTTCCTGCTCAACACCATCTTCGAGGGTGAGGAACTCGTGAAATTCCTGCCAAACAACGTGAAGAAGTACTTCGCCGAGAAGAACATCACCGTTTACTACATCAACGCCACCAAGATTGCACAGGAGATTGGTCTGGGCAACCGCACAAACACCATCCTCCAGTCTGCATTCTTCCGCATCACCGAGGTCATCCCAGTCGAGCTCGCTGTTGAGCAGATGAAGAAGGCCATCGTGAAGTCTTACGGCAAGAAGGGCGAAGACGTGGTGAACATGAACTACGCAGCCGTTGACCGTGGTGGCGAGTATCAGAAGCTCGACGTTGACCCGGCATGGAAGAACCTCCCGGCTGATGCTGTTGAAGAGAACGCAGAACCCGACTTCATCAAGAACGTGGTTCGTCCTATCAACGCACAGAACGGCGACCTCCTGCCCGTTTCTGCCTACAAGGGCTACGAGGACGGTATGTGGGAGCAGGGCACAGCCGCTTACGAAAAGCGTGGCGTGGCTGCCTCCGTTCCGACTTGGGACAGCGAGAACTGTATCCAATGTAACAAGTGTGCATTCGTTTGTCCTCACGCTGCCATCCGCCCATTCGTCATGGACGACAAGGAGGCTGCCGGCATCGACGCTGCCAAGCTCGACATGGTGGCTCCACCACAGCTCAAGGGCATGAAGTTCCGTATGCAGGTAAGCGTCATGGACTGTCTCGGTTGCGGCAACTGCGTGGATGTATGTCCAGGCAAGAAGGGCAACAAGGCCCTCAAGATGGTTCCGCTGCAGGGCGAACTCGGCGAGGCAAAGAACTGGGAATACTGCGTGAAGAACGTCACCAGCAAGCAAGACCTCATCGACTACAAGTCCAACCCACGCGTAAGCCAGTTCGCTACCCCACTCTTCGAGTTCTCGGGCGCTTGCTCCGGTTGCGGTGAGACACCATACGTGAAGCTCATCTCTCAGCTCTTCGGCGACCGCGAAATGGTAGCCAACGCTACAGGATGTTCTTCCATCTACTCTGGTTCCATCCCATCCACTCCATACACCAAGAACGCCAAGGGTCAGGGTCCTGCATGGTCTAACTCCCTGTTCGAGGACTTCTGCGAATACGGTCTCGGTATGGCTATCGCCAACAAGAAGATGCGTGCCCGCATCGTGGCTATGCTTAACGAGCTCCTTGCCAAGGACGACACCCCGGCAGAGTTCAAGGCAGCAGCCGAAGAGTGGATTGCAGGCAAGGACAACGCAGATGCTTCCAAGGCAGCAGCAGCCAAGCTCGCTCCAGCCATCGAGGCAGGCCGCAACGCAGGTTGCCCCATCTGCAAGCAGCTCAGCGAGCTTTCTCACTACCTCGTGAAGCGCAGCCAGTGGATCATCGGTGGTGACGGTGCTTCTTACGACATCGGTTACGGCGGTCTCGACCACGCACTTGCTTCTGGCGAAGACATCAACATCTTCGTCATCGACACCGAGGTTTACTCCAACACAGGCGGTCAGTCCTCCAAGGCCACGCCAATCGGTGCCATCGCCCAGTTCGCAGCAGGTGGTAAGCGCATCACCAAGAAGGACCTCGGCCTCATGCAGGCAACCTACGGCTACGTCTATGTGGCACAGATTGCAATGGGTGCCGACAACGCACAATGCCTCAAGGCACTCCGCGAGGCAGAGGCATACCCAGGCCCATCACTCGTCATCGCCTACGCTCCATGTATCAACCACGGTCTGAAGGCCAAGGGCGGCATGGGCAAGAGCCAGGCAGAAGAGGCCAAGGCTGTCGAGTGCGGTTACTGGCACCTCTGGCGTTACGACCCACGTCTCGCCGAGCAGGGCAAGAACCCATTCCAGCTCGACAGCAAGGAACCCAACTGGGACAACTTCCAGGCATTCCTCGACGGCGAAGTCCGTTACCTCTCCCTCAAGAAGGTTTGTCCGACCGAGGCACAGGAACTCTTCGACGCCGCCAAGAAGGCCGCTCAGCACCGCTACGCCACCTATGTGCGCATGAGCAAGATTGACTACTCGGCAGAATAATGCGAAAGCATTTTCAATGAAATCAATAAATCAACTCACATACTAAAATGAGGGGATGCAGCTCGTTCTGCATCCCCTTTCTATTTATCGGTTGCAACTTTCATTCCTTTTTCAGTTAAGGTCAAACAAACACCTCTTTTAGCACCATGCAACACAAAATCGGCTCAAAAATATCAATAAATCGGCTCAAATTCTTGCATATTTGAGCCGATTCCTGTACTTTTGTGAGCCGATTCTTTTTTATGTATGAATAAGAACATCGTTTTACAATACATCAAGGAGCATCCAGGTGTATCATCGAAGCAAATTGCTGATGCTCTGACTGGCGAGACAAGTCTTCCCACTATCAAACGTGCCATCACCGAGTTAATCAACTCTTTCTACATCATCGTGGAGGGAAAAGCCAGAGCCACAAAATATTTTGTGTCACCCCTATTTGCCCCCATCGATTTAGATGACTACTACAGCAAGGAGGTCGATGAGCGACAAGTGCAGACAGGCTATAATTTCGACTTGATTCCCAACGTTTTGAGCCATGTCAGCCTTTTTACCGAGCAAGAGATGTCCGAGCTGAACACACTACAAGATCAGTTCGCAAAAAACTTCGCCTCACTTACCGATGAACAGAAACGTAAGGAAATGGAACGCTTGGGTATTGACCTCAGCTGGAAGTCTTCACAAATTGAGGGGAACACCTATTCACTGCTTGAAACCGAACGCTTGCTGAAAGAAAAACAAACGGCTGCAGGCAAGACGAAAGAGGAAGCAATCATGCTACTCAACCATAAAGATGCCCTCGACTTCATCGTCGCAAATCCCGACTATATGGAGCATTTGACCATCTCGCGCATTGAGGATATCCACAGCCTCCTTGTCAAAGAACTTGGTGTTGACCGCAATATCCGCACCCGACGTGTCGGCATCACAGGCACCAATTACCGCCCTATCGACAACGAGTTCCAAATACGCGAGGCACTTCAACAGACTTGTGACTTGGTGAATAACAGAACTAACGTATTTGAGAAAGCACTCTTCGTTTTAGTGCTGCTGTCTTATATTCAAGCATTCAACGACGGCAACAAACGTATTGCTCGTATCACCAGTAATGCCATCTTGATTGCCAACGGTTATTGCCCCATCTCTTTCCGAACAGTTGACAGCATCGACTACAAGAAAGCCATGTTACTATTCTACGAACAAAACAACATTTCCGCTTTCAAGCAAATTTTCATTGATCAGTTCCGCTTCGCCGTTGAAACGTACTTCTGACAATCTGGCACCGCTACGCAACCTACGTACGCATGAGCAAGATTGACTACTCAGCTGAATAATGTGATAAAGCGAGTGCAGAGCCAAGTTCACTTGAGCTATGCCGAGCGAAAGCATTTTCGACGAAGTTAATAAACACAACTCACATATTTCATTAAGAAAGCGACACGTCCACATCGGATGTGTCGCTTTTATTGAATCTCATGTCACATTTCATAATACACCAACGACATAATTCCATAAACACGATAACGAAAACAATACCCATGCAGAGAAAGAAAAACCATTACCCTCACATTTTTCTCATTTTATTCGTTTATTCCAATTTTTTTTCGTAATTTTGCCCTCGCATTCTGCAAAGAGTGCAAGACATATTGCTCAATAGACTTCTAATCACCACCTAGAAATAGAGCAACTTCATACTTTATTGGGTGCCACCCCATAGGGCGCGGGCATTCCCATATAAGTATGATGGTTGTGGTGACCAAGAAGTCGTATGGCGAAGGTCTGCGCCTCACTATATATAAACGAAAGAAAATAGAAAGAACATGTTTCTGGACTGGCTGAAACGAATCTTAGGCATAGCACCTGCAACACCACCACAAACAGAAGATACTGCTGGTGCTAAACGTCGTGCGACGAAATCACCATACGAGAGGCTTGACGAAAGGAAGCAGACAGCAAAAGAGGAAAAGGAGCAGATAAAAGTCTCTCCGACTGATTGGTACAAGATAGAAATTCCACAATCAGGTGAGAACAGAGCAGTAGAGGTATATAATGCGTACAAGTTTGGCGATGTTCTAAACTTGAAGGCGTTAAAGGAAGAACGTCTGAGAAAAGAAGCCCATGAACTGAAGATACTTGAAGAGGAAGTACAATCTTTGCTGATAAGCGTTGAAAGAGCCATAAATGACCAGAGGGCGGAAGAAGCAAAGACAAACCTTGACAAGACACTTGAAAAGATTGTAAAGGTCAGAGATGCGTCCATACGGCAGAAGCATCAGGAACTTCAGAGCAGATATGCCAGTCTTGTAGCAGAACTGGAACGTGAGGAACTGGCAAGATTGGCTGAAGAAAAGCGCAAACAGGAGGAAGAAGAAAAGAGGAGGAAAGAAGCAGAAGAGAAAGCACGGAAAGAAAGGGAGAAACGTGAGAAAGAAGACCTTGCAAGACGTGAAGCGGAAGCACAGCGTCTTGCTGACGAGGCACGAAAGAAAGAACAGGCAGAGCAAGCAGAGAAACAGCGATTGATGGCTCTATCCTCTGAATTGAAAGAGGATTGGCAGAGTTTCAAACAGGTTCTTGACGACAATCATGTGCGGTATCTCTATCACTTTACTGATGTGCGCAACATTCCATCTATCAAGAAACATGGCGGTCTTTTATCATGGTATTATTGTCACACGCATGGGATAACAATCCCATGTCAAGGTGGCGATTATGATTCAAGAGAGCTTGACAAAAAATACGGGCTTGAAGATTATGTGCGATTGAGTTTCTGCGATGACCATCCTATGAAATGGCGACTCGAACAATCGGGAAGTACAATGAAAGTCCTTAGAATCAAAGTGGATGTAGCTTTATTGAAAGATACTCAATTCTCAGACATGAATGCCGCTGATAAACGCCATTCTCACGGCAAAACCTTGGGGCATCTGCAAATGGTAGATTTTGATGCAACTAAGATGCGCTATCTTAGAAGTGACGACCCAAATTTCAAGCCACATCAAGCAGAAGTTATGGTTAAAACATTTATTCCACTAAAATACATAGAGAATATATGATATACGTAGTAAACAAAAAGCGAAAACTAGAGAAAGTAAAAGAGGTATTCCCCAATGCAGCGATATTGGATATTACCTCTACATCAAATATGAGATATGCTCAGATATTGAGTCCATTCTATCCGCACATGAACATTCCCATACCATTTACGGAAGGACTGACTGCTACCTGCGTAGAGGCTGTATGGCAAGGGCTGAAAGTTTTTGATGGTGCCGATGTGGATTTCGCTACATTCAGAAATGACACGATGAGAGACCTGAAACGAACAGTTCGTAAGTATGGAATGCCAAAGGGACATAGAAAAGGAGCATACGGGAAAGAATTGTTAGGCTACTTTGAGGCTCGAATGCTAATATATTTGCCAACGTACAAGTGGGTACTTGACAATGTGCCAGAAGTGCATCGTGTGGTGGAGCGGATAAAAGAGCAAAGCAAGATACAAGATATAGTCTTATTAGATTATAACACCAATATCGATTTCCGAGATGCATCAAAACCATTATCACATGCAGGACTTGTAAAACTCTATATCGAGGGTAATTATCCTGAAGGCTTAGAGGGCTATCAGCCAATGACGAAAGATGAGTTGGAGCAAAAGAAATTGCGAGACAAGGAGCAGAGAAAAGAAATAAAGAAAAAGGCCAAGAAACAGAAACCCGTAGAATCAGCAAGCCTTTTCGACAATCACGAATAAAATTATATAGGTATGGAAAATATAAACGAGTACATGGGTCTTATTGTGGCATTAGTAGTTGTCGCAATTGTAGTCATTCTGCAGATTACAAGCTTTATCAAGACAAGGCTAAAGATTTCTGAATTAGGAACCCTGTTTGACGAAGTGGAAAACATGTTTTTGAAAGAAACGTCTTTAACTCCAAGTGTGTTGAGGTCTAAAAGTTCGTTGCAGAAATTTCTGTCCAATATTCCCAATCGTCATGTAAAGTCTGAGGATGGAGAAGACGAAAGGATAGATTATACTGACCTTTCATTGATTGCAATGTCAGGCAACAGACAAGCAAGCGGAAGATTCGGCGTAATCGTGAACAGAACTAACGAATATCTGTGCAAGAATACGGGAACGAGTGCTGACTTGGGCATACTCGAAGACATTTGCGACAATCAAAAGAATGCTTTGGAAGATGAAATACACAATAGCCTTAATGTGCCTCTTTATTTGGGTTTGGCAGGAACATTCATTGGCATTATTACAGGATTGTGGGGTATAGACTTTCAGAAGATGTTTGGAGTTGGTGGCGAGCTGACAGGTCTTCAACATCTGCTTTATGGTGTGGTTATTGCTATGAGTGCCAGTTTTCTCGGATTAGGGTTAACCGTATTCAATAGTGCTGTCACATACAAAAAAGCCGTATCTGCTGCTAATGATGGCAAAGAGGAATATATGGACTTCCTTCGCCGAGAGTTAATGCCTCTCTTATCAAATAGTATGGCTTCAAGCCTTAACTCGTTGCGTGGAGTCTTAGGGCATTTCGTTGACAAGTTTGGACGCAATCTTGACGCCTATGCTGATTCTGCCGAATTGCTCAATGATAATCTGGAGAAGCAACACTTGGTGCTGGAAGAAATAAACAAACTGAGTTTAACCCGCACGGCTAACAAGATTGCGGAAACATTCTTGCAACTGAAAGATTCGTCCGATTCCCTTTCCGTATTCCAAACTTATCAGCAGCAACTCAATTCCACGATTGCCAATGTATCGAGAATGGTTAATCAGATACAAACATTGCTCAACAAGTTTGACGAGTTCTCGGCTGGTCTGTCACTCGTAGTTAGTAATCAGAACAAGACGAGTGAATTACAACGTGAATTCCAGGAGGCTATAACAACACATTTCCCCACAGGCTCGGAAGCGAGGGATGCTTGGCGCAAAGAATTCGACATGTTCATCTCGGAAGGGAAACAAGTTTCAGAGAGCCTGTCTACACAACTTACAGCATCCACAGAACATATACAAAACTTTGTAGCAAACAACAAGGATTTCTTTGACACATTTGAAAAGATGAAAGAAGTGCTTGCTACGATGGTACAATATACGCAAGTGCAAGCCGATTGCTACAAAGATTTGAAGGGCGAAATCTTGAATCTTCGTAAAGATTACAAGGATGCTCAGCAAGAATCCATTGAGCTACACAAGGCTACACTGCGAGCCGTAGATGCAATGACAAAAGCCATAAAAGAAATTCAGAAGTAGTATGGCAAGAGAGAAATATACAGATTCGTTTTGGCTAAGCTATTCCGATTTGATGACGAGTTTATTCTTCATCATGTTGGTACTGTTTGTTGTTTGCATTGGCAAAATGAAATACGACAATGCAGCTTTGGAGAACGAACGGAACCAAGCCAATGCCGAAAAAGAACAACTGGAACGTATTCTACAACTTGATGCCCAATTCGAGGAATTAAGTAAATCGTCGGCTTTGCAATATGTAGAGGAAAAGAAAATGTTTGTGGCAAAGGATTTCATTGGGAAAGAAATATTCTATTCAGAAAGTGACACGATTAAACAGAAATACATTGCAACTGTTGATTCTGTTGGTCAATCCTTGCAAGAAGTAGTCAAAAGATTGCATGAGAAGAATCCTAGCCTGAACTTTCAACTTGTCATTGAAGGAAATGCCGCTATTCCTTGGCAACTACTTCAAAGCCATACCTATAATGCTGATAATATAAGAATGTACGAACTAAGTTATCATCGAGCATTAGCACTCTATCGCAGATGGCTATTAAAAGGCGTCGACTTACGCCATTATAACACTGAAGTCATCATTGCCGGTAGTGGATTCAATGGCATCAACAGAGACAATAAGGTTGAAGAAAATAACAAGCGTTTCGTAATTCAGATTATCCCAAAAATTTCAAGGCCGAAAAAGACAAATGCACATTAATAAAATCTAATAGCCGTCCATTGTGGCGGCTATTTTCTTCCACAGACACAGCTTTTCATTATTCAACATAAAGCGGAAAACCGCATTGACTTACTCGACCTCGAACTTTCCACTTTTTGTTTCTCTATCCTATTATATATTTTATTTTTTGATACCTCAATTCTGACTGAAGGAAAACTCTACTTATACTTTTGAATACTTCTTCTAATTCCCCAATTGTCAGAAAACAAGAATCAAAAGTGGACGTTCAGTCTTATGTCCTATAATCTTTTATCTATCCATTGGCTTATCAATTTTTGATGATTACACATTTCTTTATTAATCAAAAAATGGCAGCAATGCGGCGAATCTGCATGAGTTTTTTCATAAACAAGTCATTACGCTCGGCCATCAGCATGTCGTATTCGTTCTGCATTGCCAGCAGGGGGGCTGCATCCACACCGAGGGCTGCCTCCATCATCATCGCCAGTTCGGGACTGAGCGACCTCTTGCCGTTCAGCATTTCGTTGAAGGCAGAATAGGATATACCTATCTCCTTGGCCATTCCGCGCTGCGAAATGCCACGGTATTCCAGTTCGTCCTTCAGCACCTCGCCAGGATGGGTGGGCTGAAAGGGCTTCAGATTGTTTGCTATCATCTGCGGGTTTACTCCTTCAAGTGTGGTCATGTCGCGCTCTCCTTCTATTTATAATGGTTTGACAACTCTGTGATATTACAAATCGTGGCAATCTGCTTGCCGGCTTCCATGCCCTCGGTGAACTCAATGCGGTATTGGTCGTTGACCCGGACAGAAGAGACATCCTCCTTGTCGCCATGCAACTTCTCGTAGTGCAGGGAGCCGTACTTGACCAGTCCCAGAACATCCTCTTGCTGCTTCATTAGGTTGACAACTTTGATGTACTTGCTGACAATCTGAGGCTGAAAGCGGTGATGCTTGTCGCTCGCCTTACCCCTTGTGTAGAATTCCTGTAGGTATGTCTGCTCGAATGTAACTATCATTTGGCTGCAAAAGTACGAAAAGTTTCGTGTGTTCGCAAATTTATGAACAAATATTCCCATTTTCGCACGAATGAATGCTTCCACAGGACATAAACTGAAACGTCTGCTCAGCATTATCAGCGAGAGCGCACCCTTCAAACCCAACTTCACGAAAATTGCCACCTTGCTGGATGTCAGTCGCAACGTCATTGCCGACTATATCCTGATGATGGAAGAAGCCGGTATGGCGATGCAACTGCACAACTCCACCACAGGCTTGCGAAAACTCGGAAAAGTCGAAAAGGTCTATCTTGACAACACAAACCTCATCTACAACCTGAGTTCTGAAAATGCAGACCTCGGCAATGTGCGTGAAACCTTCTTCCTCAACGAGACATATGGATTTTCTTTCTTGTTTGAAAGTCAATATGTTATAGAGTTATCGAGTGGCATAGGTAACGATTTAGAAACCACCTTAGTTCCCCATTCTTACCAATTTTGCTTTGCTCTCAAAGAACACTATCCTGGGTGCAAAGGTAACACTAATAATTGAATTATCCAAATATTTTGAGACAATTATCAAGACCGAAGATTCAACTCCAAAATATATGCAACATAGATACCATGATTGTCTTGGTGGGTTATCAATAATTCTCTCTCCTCATATACCTCAACAAGAAACGAGCGTCTGCCTGTTTCTGCTTAGGTGAATTCTCTTGGCTGAGTAGGGCATCATCGTAGATGTCTGGTATGTAGTTGCGCTCTAACAGCCATAGTATCGCTTCGGTGCTAATGCTCTTATCGTTCCAGAACATTTCTATAGCCTCTTTGTGTGCTGTGGCTGCATCGTAGTACGGATTGATGGGGTCTGCTATACATGGTGTAAATCCGAAAGAGAAGTGTAGGGCGAACTTCTTGGCGTTCTTGTCTATGAACAACAAAGGATGCTTGCCCGTCAGGTCTTGCTCTTTGAGGAAGTCGAAATGCTCAGGCCGATAGCGCATGTTCTTCATCAGATAATCTTTCATCTCTTCCGTGTCTTTGAAGTAAAGGATTTCCTTGCCACCACTTTGCTTCAACAGCATTTCGCCAGTTACGTCGCGTTTTCCTTCAGCCTTGTAGTCGGGATCATCCTTTACAAACTCATCCCAGTGGCTGGTTATGTCTTTGACGGGAATCATGATGCCGTTCAGGTGCCAAGTTCCAAGATACTTAATGAAGATGGCGCAACAACCGTCGTGCTGGCGCAGATTCACATCGTCAAGCGTTATTTCGTCACGGGCAACCTGAATCTTCTTGTCATTGGTGCGGAGCATTTGGATCCACTGGCCGTTGTCCTCTATGGTGTACTTGTAGTAACCCATTGGTAGCACCTCTATGTCCATCATTTCCTCAGCCTCGCAGAGCATCGATTTTGTGCGCATCAGCGCTGCTACATATTCCTTCGGTTCGAGAGCCATTGGCCCCACCTTATAGGCAAAGATGCTGTGCATGATGGCATAGAATATCCGCATTGACTCCTCCGGCATCATGTTGCTCATGCTGTCAGCCTCTTTGATACGTTTCTCTATCAGTTTCTCTGCCGAATAACTTCTGGTCAGATAGCATTCCTAGAATATCCATATCAGGGCAGGACGCATCTTCTGGAAATCCTCACCAGCCCGACGGAGCATGTCGGTGATGTCATCTGCCAGTTCGTCATTGACGGGGGCTTGCTCAAATGTCCTGTCCAGCCTGTCAAAAGCCACCATTGCCATCTTCTTGAGAGAACTATCATCGGCATTCCACCAGATGTCGTCCATCTCCGTTGCAGCATGCCACACTATGAATCTTACTGCCTCGAAACTCGGTTCATCAGGATAATACTCTGCATTCTCGTCATGATACATGGGCACAGTCTGCCCGAACATCTGTAGACACAATGCCGAAAGCGACCGCCACTGGCCACTGTCGGTTACGATGTCCTCCATATAGTTGCTCAGCAAGATTGCTGTGTAGCGCAATATCGGTGCAGTCTGTTCGCCAAAATCCAGTCGCAATTGCTTGAAGTCATCAAGCAATTGGTTGGCTAGTTTCGTATAGTATGCGTCTGTGTCGTATGCCTTTTTGTTAGGATGTGCCTGGCAGATATCCATTGCCACAATCCTGTGAATCTTTGTTATGCTCATAAAACCTTTATTCAATTACAATCCACTTCCCATCATAATCACCGCCTTCTCTTATGAGTTTGTTCTGAGAGCGAAGAAGGTCAATGTCGCGTGCAATGGTTCTTCGAGAAACGTGAAGAATATTAGCTAAATTGTCTGTAGTGATTCTTTTGTCTAATCTCATTAACCGAAGCATTTCTTCACGCCTTTTCTCTGCTGCGGATATATCTGTGACATTCTCTGTGACATTCTCTGTGACATTCTCTGTGACATCAGTAACATGGTCAATAACATTCTCAGTAACATCCGGCTTCCATACTTCTCCGACGGGCAGAATATGCCCCTCTTTATCCATACTTAACTCTTCACATACAAATTCTGGGTGGCAGGGGATGCGGATGATGAAGTAGGTATGCTCATCGTCAGCTTCAATGATAGAATCGGGGGAACCGTTCTTCTTCAGTTCCTCATGAATAGTGGGAAAGCCTGTACCTCTTCCTTCTGTCAGATGTAGTTCTTTGAGGAATTCTCCAAGACGGGGATTGCGATAGCGACGGGCATGGACACGCTTTCCAGCCCGAAGATCATCAAGTTTGATGCTGCGCTCTGCTCCGCCATAGCTGATTATCTCTATCATGTCAGGCATGATATTCACCTCTACAGGCTGGTACTCGTCATATCGACGGTGATAGTAGGCATTAACCAGACTCTCTTCCAGTGCCTGATAGGGGTAATTGTACACCACGATAGAATGCTCATCGTCTTTTGGCTTGTGAATATTCTTCCTGACAACCATATACTTCAGATAGTCCAGTGCTCGCCTAAGTGTCAAATGAACAGGACCCCGGAAGGGCTCTGTCTCTGTAAAATTATTGGGGTCGCCATCTTTGCCTTGCGGATAGAATACAATATCGATTTGAGTGCCAGGGAAGAATCGTTCAGGATGGTATGAGAACATCATCAGTGCCACATTCTTGATACGTGTTTGCTCTACTGGCCCCTCCAACAAATTCATTTGTTCTAACACTTGCCGGGGCGATAGTTTTTCCATTTCCCTTGCCAGTGAACTCTTTGTTTCTGCCAGATAGTCGCGTATCAGAAGCATCGAGACATCTTCAGGCTTGGCTTTCATGTTTCCTCTGTCGTCAAATGGGACACGGTTTGCGAGATTCAACAGTTCTGTGAGGTATTCATCCTTTGCCACAATGGAGCTGGAATTGTAACGGATATAGTAATTGTACTTCTTTTCTTTAGCAGTTACCATGTCAGGCACCTTGTAAGGACGACGTTCTCCAGCCGTTACCCAGATAACCATCACAGTTTTCCCATCCACCTGTTCAAAGAATACACGGGGTTGATAGTAAGGTGCTATTAGGTTGTTGAATCCAACCATCGCCTTTTCTATTGGCTCAATCTCATTAATGTCGATGCCTTCAACAGGACGAACAGCCCTTCCGTCCACTTCATCCACGCCCACAACGATATACCCTCCGCATGTATCGTCAAAATCATTGGCGAAAGCGCAGATTGTTCTGTAGATAGGGTCAGGATTCCACCCCTTCTTGTATTCCACACGGTTGCCCTCTACTACGAGGCCACCCAGCAAATCTTCTATGTTAATTGGTAGTGCCATATTCTTTTATTTCGTTTGCAAAAGTACACATTATATTTCGAATTCTTGTTTTAATCCCATATAAACAATTATTGTCAATCCCAACCCTCATCGTCATAGTTCTCCATATAGCGGCTCATTCCGTTGTCATCCATGTCATCTTCAGATGCAGGGTCAAATCCTCGCAAATTGTCATTGTTACTTGTTTTATGTGAGCGTGACGATGATGGTGAGATTACAGTAGCAGATGTTTTATCTTCCACTTTTGTAACTTCCTCCTTATAAGAGGCTCCCACAGTGTCAAACTCAGTTCGTTCGACGATGCGCTTTCCCTCGTTAACTATCTGTTTCGCTTGTCTTTTATCATTTCCACATGCCGACAATAGCATCACAGACAAGATAACTATAGCAATATTTTTCATATTCCACTGATTTTACGATACCAAATCTTTAAAAAATCCAAACACTCCATCAACAAGAGCCCTGCGGTCGAGTCCCAGATTCCTTTCTTCGCATGATGTCTCAGAAACCATAGCACAAGAGAAACATGCAGCATAATTAGGTTTTTCTTCACCTTCCCAACAGATTGGGTCTGAAGAACAATTGAGTGCTCGTTTTAAAGCTGAAACGATAATTTTCTCAATCAACTGTGGCTGTCCTTGCCAAACCAGTCCACCCATACTTCCTTCAGCACCATCAGCTGTATAGATAAGTACGCCACACATACGATTGGAGAAATATAGACGCTCTTTTAGGCTCGCTGTTGGATACCCACACGAGAATTCCAATTCTTTCATCAGTACATGCGAGAATGTATGTAGCAGATAGAATCTGGCATAACCACCGAGTTCCATTTTCTGATAGAGTCCATCATAAAACTGTTCGTGGTTGACATCACCAGAATAACGGTCTTTAAGTGTTTTCCTGCTAGCCTCTTGCCATTCCCTGATTTTATCCTCATTGAAACTAAAGAATAGCCCCTCGCCAAAAGTCTGATTGGCTGGCATTGCAAGCACATCTTCAGGGTTCTCCCTGAAAATCTTCATACGATTGGGATATTCTATTTTGCCATCTACCATTCGCGGTTGCGGCATTGTCACTCGTGAGAAATTAATCTGTGTGGTAGTAACACCAAGCGTTTCCACTTGTTGAATCTTATGAAAGTAAGGCCTTAGGCTTTCGGGCATCTTGATATCAGTAAAGCATAAGCTCTTGTCACTCTCTGCTATAGATTTCTCATTGTCATTGAACACCGAAAACTCTTGGTAGCGATAGTCTTCACGTACATCGATTTCATCATGTGTCTTTGGATGCAAGAACTCCTCTATGACGAGTTTCATATCATCGTATGTAACATCTTCATACTCCTTATTCTCCAAGGCCTTTTCCATAAAATAATCGAGATTTTTAGAATTAATGTAATCTTCCTTGGTTGCATCAGGATGCAGACGCAAGTAAGATATGCCATACCATGTGCCACTCATCAGATTCAACAATTGTTGCAATTTTACAGGCAAACTGTTTCCCGTATTATAAGTGTCTGGAATATAAAGGCTACTGAAACTCTCAGCGTAATATACGCTATTACTGGTTACCAATGCCCATTTCATGGTGCTACGGTTTCCTGTTTCTGTTTTACATGCGGTATGGTCACGAACACCAATTCCTTCCCATGGTCGCTCACCAGGGCAAAGAGGCTGGAGGTTCATGATACCTTCAAGAGAAACAGATCCGGGGCAACTATTACATCTCTCCGCTCTATTCCTACACTGTAAACGGCCAAAACTCTCAGAATGACTACGATTCTCCATCCATTGTAAATCTGGCTTCATATTCTCAGGGCATGGCCACATACTTTCATCATAGCCAAAGAGATCAAAACCTTCTTCTCTCACCTTTTCCTTCAAGTTGATTGACGCGCAAAAAAACTTATCCCATGGAATATCAGAGATGTGCCCATTTGGACAAATCAGAACCATTGAGACCTGCTCCAGTAATCCATGAACGCTCCTATCTTTAGCATGTGGAATCTCATAATCTGGTAGCTTTCTATTAGTCTTAAGTTCTGGGTCTCTTGGCGGTGCGAAGTATTTCTCATCGCCATTGTTGCAATTCTTTCTTCTCCATATTTGAAGCCATTCTTCATAGGTTTTTAGCTCGCGCGACTTTCTGTTTGAGAAAAACCAACGTGGAAAAGGTATTGCTGGTATTGTTACAAGATTTTCGTCCAAATCTTTTTCCGAACCAGTGTTGTCTTTGTATTTTTTATTGAGAGGCAAATCTCTCACGTTACTTTGGTTATATTGATCCAAAGACACGTGAGGTACTGCAACAAAACAACGGAGTTTGATCAATCCTTCGGTTTCTCGAAGAAAATTCATGAAACGGTTGTCTTCTAGCAACTCCACCCCTCGCTCTGCTGATACTTTGCTAAAATCAAGTACTTCATCCTGATGATGTTCAAGATAGTTTGTTATGTTCTTAACCGAAGCCCAGTTGGAAGAGGACAAAGGCATAATGAATCCCCCCCACTTAGTTGCAACGATAGATCCCACCCCAGCGCTTGATGATAGAACTTTATACTTTCCAATACCCTGATTATATTGCTTTTCTTTTTTGATTTCCATAACTATTTAACTTTTACGTGAAGGACAGCCTCTGGTTCGACGATTCTTAATGATGTTGGCACTGTCCAACAACTTTGTTCTCTTTCATCATCATAAGCATCTGGGGCTATAAACAAATATGGTTTCTTCCCCCTAAACGGTGCTGCTTTATACACAAGGTCCACTGTCATAGTTGCCATTGTTTCCCACTGATCCAGAGCATCATTCACAAAGACATCAATATTCTTTTTCAGTTCCTCTGTTAGCAACCCTTTTTGAAGTTCTAATTCCTTGGGAAGATTAACTGTGCGACTATAACGATTGTTGATGTATGCCATCACTTTGTCGTGCACAGATGCCTTTAACTCAAAAGTCGTCAGGTTTTTAGCACAATTGCCATCAGCAAGTTCTTTAAAACTATGACGAATCAAAGCTGCCATATAGAGCGAAAAATACTTATCTACGGATTTTTTTGAGAACGGTGTAATAGAGATAGGCTCCACATAGTAATATAACTTCTCATGGAATTCCCTGAATTTCTCAAAATGAGACACATCGCGTGAACGGAAGGGATTGTGAGATGTTATTACAAGACCTTGCACACTACGAGCAACGCGTGAACTTGCCTGAATATATTCGGCAATATTCCTAGGCATGGAATTCATGATAATTGTATTGAACCGACTTACGTCCAATCCAACAGATATCATATTTGTAGCCAAAATATAATCCGGAGGGAGAGTGGCTCGTTGCCACTTCTCCTCTTCCTTGTGGGGCAATCTATTTTCCAAAGTCCAATGTCTGGCAACTTCAGCAAACGTCTTATTGACATCGCTGGCAGAAAGACGACCGGAAATTTCTGATTCCACCAAATCTCCAGCATAAAAACACTCCATTAAATTACCATTACGGAGCACACGTTTATAAAGCCTTCGCAGATACTTTACATATTCTATATAGAACAACGCATCGGTCTTGCCAACTTCTTTAAGGCTATTGAAATAAGATATTACTGAGTAGTAGTTGTCAGCAACTTTTTCATAGTCATCATAGTTTAAATGAGCAATTTCAAATATTGCACGATGTACAAAGATTATAGCAGTTAGTCGCATCTGAGTTGTCATTTGCGTTCTGCCAGTTGGCATTATACCAATATATTTTCGCTTAGATTCGAAATGGCGATTTGACTCTGAACGTTTATAGAATGCGAAGAATGAATCATCATAGTCTATACCGTTCTTGGGAAAAATATTTAGATTCCTGTCATAAAGTGCTCGTATCTGCAAATCGGTGTTTCTAGTTGTAGCTGTTGAAGATATTATCTTGGGTCGAGTTCCATCCTCACGAGTACAAAGTTGGTCAATAGCGCACTCAAAAAGACTAACTGCAGAGCCAAGAGGACCAAGCAGGAGATGCAATTCGTCCTGAATAATCAAATCTGGTGGAAGTACATTATAACTTTTCCCCTTTCCAAAGAGTCTTCGAGAATCATCTCCAATTTTTGTAGTGGAAACTTTGTGGGCTATTGATGCAAACTTATCTACTGTGCCAAAAAGCAAGGTTGGCGGGTCGCTATATATATCCTCATCACATAATCTTACAGGTAGCCCCTCCTCAAAAGTACAGTCTTCATTTGAACAGCAAAATGCATTATCAACATACTCCAAACGACCTCCGCACCACGGGCATCTGTCCAGAGGTATTTTGGTACTATTTTCACCTTCATTGCGGTCTGTCCAACTTGTTGCCTCTTTATCTAGTTCTTCTCGTTTATTTGGTAGAGAATTTGATCCGACATATAAACCTATAGATATTTCTTGCTTTCCTAATTTGTACTTACTTCCCCATTTGCGTATTTGTTCCAAAGCAAGGATAAGACTCAAAGCTCGTTGAAATTGTTGATTCGTAAGAAGGCGAAGTGTATAACGCATGATAGTGGAAACCCCATACCCTTTTTCTCCAAATTTCCTTCTGCGAACAATTATGCTCATTCCGATGATTCCTAAATATGCCTCAGTCTTACCACCACCTGTTGGAAACCACACCAAATCTACACAGTCATTACGATGCTCCCAGTTTTGGTCATCTGGATGTTGAATAATTCCATCAAGGTTGAGTAAGATAAAAGCCAACTGGAAGGGACGCCATGATGCTGGCGTACCGATATTAAATATGTCCTCATCTACCTCTTTGTAAAACTCTTCATCAAAATCAGGAAGATTGTCAGCTTTTAATGTTTGCTTTTTATTATTATGCCATAACTGCATAAACATTGCCGTATTCATCAATCTGAATGCCAGCATATTCTCTTTGTCGGACAATATCTTCTGAACATTAGTTCTCATGCGAAGATAATCTTTTCGGCACATTTCTATATTTGCTTTAGCAAACACTTTGTCTTCTTCTGATACTTTGGATAGTAAACTATCTATCCATTGTCCATAGGTATCAACAAATTCCAACAAAGCCTTTTGTATATCTTCATCAGCAGTTTCTTTAATTGTAGATAACCACCTGAAATTTAAGCATTGATTGCTTGTTAGGAATGGGGGTGGCATCAACTTGTCACCCTCTATTACAAACGGTACATATTTATTCCGAGGTACTGGTTCAATATCTGGTGTTTCATACGACGGAATGAACTCAGAGAATACGTGGTTAACTTTATTATTCTCATCAACCCTCCAGTCAACTGAACAAAGATGACCTACACCGTAGTCTTTAATTTCACGGTACAGGAAATCTAATTTGTCCTCATCTTTTCCAACATCCTTGTAACGTCCATTCTCATGGTAAGGCAAGATGTGGTCACTTATCACATCAATACGAACACCAAAGAAACATAATTTGTTCACACCTTCCGTTACGATAGAAAAATAGTGCAGTTTGTCTTCTTCGAAAGGGGAAGAAGAGTTTTGTAAAAGAATCTTCAAATAGGCATCTTTGTCATCTTTATCTTTACTATTGAAAGTTACTTGAAGCCATAAGTCTAAAGCCAAGAAATGGGTATCATCTACATCTTCTTTAATAATTTCTTTTAACTCGCGATTCTTTTTGGGGTTATAGATTATCTTATTACCAGAATTTGACCCACTTAATGATGAAAGATCAACTTCTTTGTGGAAAGAATGTAATTCCCAGAAGCCGAAACTTTTCTTGTCGTACATGTCTATCAAGTCCTCAAGATACGAGATGAAACATTCGTATTTCTCAATTTCCTTGAGCATAACAATTGTTGCGTTTTTTTCTTCATCAGAAAGGTATTCCTCGTCTTTCAAACGAGTTAGATGAGAAAACAAACGGTCTCGATATGATAGAAGGAAACGGTTTCTATCTGCAATATCTACAAATAGTTTTTTTAGGTTTTCATCTTTGTTGGATGCCAGTTCTGCGTATTTGAAGTTAATGTCTTTTATAAGATTTCTAACATCATTGAGTTGTTTGGAAAAATTATATGCGGAGACTTTTCCATCACTATAGGAGAAGAAACTTTTAAGCTGTTCATTCTCTTTGAAAAAAGTCTCAAATTCCTCTTTATCTTTCTTGACGATTACCTGTACCTTTGTGCGCTCATTGCCTTTTAACTTTGTATAATAACGCCCAGATATAGTTATTGCAACATCTTTTGTCAAATCCACATCTTTGTCTAGACAACACGATATACCGACTGTGTTAGGGAACCTTCGGTTCAGGGAATAGATGTCCTCGTCATCAACATCGTTTCCTGCGGCTCCGTTGATTTCGTCACGGTCAGAAGGTGTATAATTATCCTCGTTCTCTTCTATTTGAGAAATCTCTGCAAAATTCTCTTCTTCACGATTTGGTTGTACTGATTTATCTTCTTCCTTAACCACTTTCTTAGGGAAGAGGACGCCTGTGCTATATATCGAACCAGGGGTCGTGTTAAGAACTTCCTCCTTAGTGTCCCAATTTTCCGAAGCAATAGAATAATTATCATTGCAACCACCAGGTCCTTCCATTTGTTTACGGATGAACTGGATAAGATCTTCTCGCTTTGTGTGAATCAAGTTATTCATATCGTTATTCTCACAACTTTTTTGAGGTTTACTTTTTCATTTAACAGTTCCAAAAGTGCTTCCAAGTCACCAATCCTATCATAACGTAATATTTCATTAATAGGGGTGCTCTTGAAATCTTCAAAAGAGTCTTCGTCAATTGGACAAAGAAGGTAGTCAACCAAAAAACTATCCAACATATTATTGTTTTTTCTGGTTTTGTTTATTTCAGACATTTTCTTAGATCTCATCACTTGTAGATAAGCTGGTGATAATCCTAGATATTCCATTAGACGTTTTTGGGTGACCTTTTGTAAAGGGAGCATCATTGGATTGCCCTTATCAACCCAACGCATAAATGCGTTGTATTGAACTTTATCCGTTTCTTTCAATGGTGACATTATTTCATTAAAAACAGTCAATTGTGATTTCTCCTCGACTTTTTTCCATAATAGAATCTTCCAGAGATAGACATCTGAATCACGCTCAGCCAGTGTAATGACGCCTTGAGTATAGTAGGTGTTTCGAGTAATTTTTTCTTGTTCTGTCCCTTCACGTTCTCTTTCAATGATTGCTTTCGACAATTCATCAGATATTTCGTCTAATCGCTGAATTGCCGTTACTTGATTTAGCGTACCATCTTCTCTGAGGTCTTTTAGTCTTGAAATATCCACATAATTATCTTGGGTCTGATAAATAACCCACTCTGACTCAGGTATGCGAGATGGTCTTCCATATTCATATGCAATATCTATCATTGCAACTGCTTGTCGAGAAACATTCCTTTCCTCATTTGGGTCATCATCACCAGATATTCGTGGAAAATCATCAGGATTAGGCTTTATGGGCTTTGAAAAACCGCCCATGACTTCTCGTCTAAATACAGAATTTAAGAATTTGTACTGCTCAAGTTCATAATCGTATTTATCCCATAAATACTTGTCAATGAATACATAGTCTTGAATAATTTCTATAACATATTGTCCCGGGTTTGTCGTAAATGGATCGAAAGAATTAGGATAATTTGAAAAGGCAGATTTAGCGTTATGCGGACGATAGCGAAGCACAAACACATATTTCTCCTTGAGTTTGTTGCCTAATAAATGCTTGTTGCCAATCCTCATTGGGCGTAGATAGTTGTAACTATACACACTCACTTTGTATGGCTCCAGCAAGGTTCTTAACTCACTTTTTATTGGGTCTGGTGTGAAATAGTCAACCACAAGAGCAATCCTGTCGACATCATCTTTGCCATCTAACCATGTGAGTATCTTACTTTTTATCTTCTCTGCGAAAGTTTTCTGAACCTCGAAGGATTCATCAAAAATATGTTCGTCAATATCCGTAGTATAGCTCTTTAATCTTCGTTTGTATGTTGCTGAAAGGTTTTCAGAAAGGCACAAAGAAAATGTGTTACGCTCTTGTACCCAATATTCTGCATTGTCGGTAAAATTTGCAATAAGCGGAATAAAGTAGTTGTTATGCCACATCTCAGTATCAGAAGCATGCCAATGTTGACTTATGCCTGATTCTTTAATCTCAGGCTTGAAAATGTATTGAGTTTCCTCATCGGTTAAACAGGTATAGTTGTCGTTGTATTGATATTCTTTTTCGCCGTACCCAGGATAGATAAAACTCATTCGTTTATCTCTGTTTAGCGTTTCTGCCAATCGATAAGGATGATCAGTAAAGTCAAAAACAAAGCAATTTTTTATACCAGTGTTTCTACTCCTATTGAGCTTTTCGATATTGGCCTTACGAAGGCTTTTGCATTCATCATTGTTGGTGAAGAATACAAAAATATTATCTATATATACGTCTAATTCAGCCTCTTTTAATCTTTGACGTATGTTCTTAGAAGTCAAATCGTGACAAATACAAACATTTTTGTTGCTGAAAATATCGTCAGGTTCCCCATAGAATTCCTTAATAAATTCGTTTTTGTTCTCGCGGGACACCATAAGGTCGTTAGGAGTACAGAATATGAGATTCTTATGGCCGTTTTCTCCTATATATGTTTTTTCTTCATTTAGTGTGGCGATGGCTCGCTTAAAGCTGTTCCATTTACCAATATATGTATTATGTTTGCGGGCTTCTCTTGCTTTAACACTATCAAATGGATCCACATACATCAGGTGTAATGATTGCTCTGGTTTTAGATTGCTTAATGAATCTTGATTATAATAAATAGATAGTCGCAATATTAAATATTTCAAAAACACTTCCCTTGCCCAACTAGGACACGATGGAACTCTAATAATGGGGAAGCACAAATCGTTCGTATCTCTATTGAGATAATAGGAAATATAGCTATCCATGAAGTATAGAAAACGACGAGCATCTACCTTACGAGTATGAAACATGGCTTTTTCGACTATTGCATCAACTATCGGAGATGCTGTCTCTATTATATGCTTAAATTTATCGTTCATAACTACATCTCCTTATTCTAATATGAGTATTTCTAAATCGTATATTGCTCTCGTCATGCCTACATACAATTCAAATCTATCAATTTCAGTCCTGTTACTCATTAGCAGAATAATATGCTTGTTCTCAAGTCCCTTGTAGGAAAGAATAGATGTGAATTGCAGCCGTTTCTCCGGCCTTCCGATGTTTTCAGTTGTGAGTTCTTTGGTATTCTCCATATCAAAGATTCGATCATAGATGGTTTCATCTCCACTATATGGGAGCTTCTTCATTTGTGAATTGCACAAAAGGGTATAATCGTTCCAGTCTAACGATTCTTCCTTTATCTTGACAATCTTGTCTCTTATAAACCTAAGAACTTCTTTTGCACCTTTGAAACGATGTATAGCTATTGCATCAGTATTTAGTTGACTGATATCATTGAGATAGGTGTTGATGTTGAAATCGCCATTTGCCAGAAGTATATTAGCATATTCCACAATCTCGCGATTGGTTGGCACACGTTTATTCTCATTCAAGAGGAAATGGCACCCATAGCGATTTAGGCTTTCTGCATAGCTCTCCAAATCACGAAGATCTTTTTTATAACCCTGCTCCGTGTCATAGAACACTAGATAACGGCCATGTTCCAAACCATTATTTAATGACGATGTCATATTATTCAGCACACAAGCAATGTTTTTGTCGAAAGTGTCTTGCGCCTCATCAATTATAATATAGTCGTATGGCTTAAAATCTATTTGCGAACGAAGGTGTCGCATTAGGGCAGATACTTTTTCAGAGAGCATTTGAGCATCCCCTGTGAAAATTTCAAAATCAATAAATAAATGCTCTTTGTCTAGTGCATATAGGAAGCTAATATATTGCTTGACTTCACAGTTAATCAGGTTCTCTTTCTCTAATTCATTTCTTACTTTCGATGCAAGGAGCTTGTTCCAACAGATATAGACTCCGTGAAGAGATTCGTATCGGTGGATAAAGGCTTTTGCAAAAGTAGTTTTTCCAGTACCTGGTCCACCCTCCATTATAATTCGACAATTTCGCTCAAGGCTAGTAAACAAGTCAAGATTTTGAAGATTCAGCCATTTCGCAATACTTGTTAATTGACCTTCCTTATATTGGTGTTCACTGCTTATATTAGGTGTCAGAACCTTTATTGCTATTAGAAGTTCTTCCTTTGTTAAGTCTTTGCTATACCAATTCTTCTTGTCTTGATCAATCATAATAACATCAAGGCAGAAATCTGCAAATGATTTCTGTGGATCTTGTTGCTGTATGGCAGACCATAGTTTATAGCCTTGATCAAGTTGAGGTAGGTCATTTGTCTTTTTTATCTTTGAATGTGGAAATGCACACACCGTATCAATAAATAATTCGCGAGTATTCAAAACTTTATTGTTGATGAGAGCATACATATAATCATGGGCTTGATCAAATGGAGAACGGGTCATGATAGTGCCACCAGCATTCGTAAAATAGAAAGAACCATTTCTAACGCCAACGCCTCCACCTTTAACCTCTACCACGATTGCTCCTTTTTCGCAAACAAGGAAGAAATCTATCTGAATCTCTGACTGATTACCTATGGGGATTGTGAGTTTCAGGTCATGCCAAAAATGCCATGTATAGTCACTTGCTTTGCAATCTGCATATATGCGTCTATACATGTCAATTTCTCCCTGTAGTGGAGTACCGTCCTCTTTAACCATTATTGTTTCAAGGAGATTAATATCTTTATAGTCGTGGTTAATTATTGGCATACTACTTTATTCCCAAAGTTTGGGGTCCTTTAGTTCTGACATCTTATAATTAAACATTTTGAGTAGTTCCTCTCGATGTTCATGGAACATATCCAAGACATCAAGGAAAGTCTGCAATGGACGAGAGATTTTACGCAATTTCCCTCGTGAGTCCTCGCGGTCATAATATCCCGTCTCGTAATCTCTCAGAAAGTCTTCATAAGACTTAATCGGTTTGACAACCTCAAAACCTGCACCTTGTTCCCAGAAAGTCTGATTGCGGTAAGTGTACTCCCAGAACGACATCTTCTTATAGAATGCTTGTTGGTTACACCAACGGGCTATCTGGACGTATATGTTTGGAACGGGTGAGTTATGGTAGTCTTCATGACGCATGATATAACCCACACAACCGTATTGCATAAGTACTCGGATGCGCTGGAAGATTTCCCAAATGTCGCGATAGAATTTGTCTCTGTTATCAACCGTTTGTTTGAATCCACAAAAGAGATAGAATTTTGTACCCTTCTTAGGGTTGTGTTTTTTCCATATCTTCAGTGCCTTCTCTATCTTTGGACGGTCGTGCCAATTGTCGAAGGCAAAGATAAAATCACCATGATACTTGGTACGCGACAGCATCTGCGCCATCTCCTCCCCATGAGGACTCTCTGCCAGCATTCGTTCGTCAAGGCCCTGGCGGAACTGGAATGGACGCCCTGAATCAATCAGCTGCTGCAGGCGTGCTCGCCATACTACCGGGTCTGCTGCAAGAAAGTTGTCATCCCACAGGTAGATATAAGGACGGACAAGACGACCATGCTCGTCGCGCTCATCATCCAGAAACCATTCAAGGTCGGAATAGGGGAAAATCTTGTCCTCCAGCTTGTTGATACAGAAAGGGCAATGACGGATGCAACCACGAGTCAGGAAACCAATGCTGTACTGCTGATAGTCTTTGTACTTGTCGCGCTTAAAACCTTCTGCCACCTTGCGGTCAACATACTCATCATATAGATGGTAGTAAGGCATCTGACGAGCAAGGTCGATACCGTGAGTGCGAAAACCACCGCGATGATTGGGATATTGGTTGAGGAACTCGTCGTTCTCCAACTGATTCATGTCTTTCTCACGCTGGTAGCGATACTTATTCACGTTTAACTCATTCGCATAGAAACCTGTGCCACCTTTGCGGAACTTGCGCTGTTGGGCAGGTGTGGCATTCTCGTAGAACGCAGGCATCTGGGTAAAGGTGAATACACGGGAGATGTATATGAGTTTGTAAGGCTTGATGTCTTCGTCCTGATCAATAATCAGTTTGAAATCAATGTCGTTGTCATTCAGAAATCCGGCGAGCTTCATCAGCACAAGGTTAGGGTGCCGCGTCCCGTTACAAAGCAGGTCGGCATCCACAAGCCCTATCTTGATTATTCGTTTCGCCATATTACTAGGTAGTCTTGTTATGTAGCTTCAAAGATGACATTGCGAGTATCTGGGTCTGGTAAACAAAGTAGCAGACTCTTATCAATGAGAATCAGCAGATCCGTATCTTTCGACCAATTTGCGAATTCGTTAAAACCAAGCTCGTCATTCTCGCTGACAATATCTTTTTCGTGAACGACACTAATGTCGCGACTGTCTGCTATAAATTTCTTCATTTCCTCTATATCTTTAGTCATGATTAGGGCCAAGTCGTCATCGCCATAATCTCCATTGGGGTGGGTGATACACATCAGTCCGTCACCAAACTGAAAGGCGATCTCCTCATGATCAATGTAGTCGAGCAATTTTTTCCGTGATATAGTATTCTGACTCTCCTTATATATTCCACCAGTGGGTATTATTGGATTTGTATTCATGATTCTTAATTTCGTAGATATTAATTACTTCAGTAGTTTTAGCCAATTTTAGTTGAGTTTAATAGTTGCTTTATATCCACATCAAGGACACTCGCAATCTTTGTTAAAGTTTCAATGCTTGGCTGGCTTGTGTTGGTACACCATTTGGAAACTGTGGCTTCATCTTTGCCCAGTTGCTCTGCTAACCATCTGTTGGTGCGTTTTGTTTCGGCAAGCACCACTTTGAGGCGATTCATATCTCTTGTCATACCTTATTTATATATAATGTGGGTACAAAGATAAACAAATTTTTCCAAAGATGTATCAAAAATAGAAAAAAATATCATCAATTAGTGGAATGTTTGGTGTTTTAGGCAAATTATTGAAACCTCAAATATAGAATAGCCCCAAGTCCTTGAATGACTTGGGACTGAAACCTGTTGAGACTATTCTTCAAGTAGTTCTGCCAGTTCCTCACCAAATGGTGCGAAAAAACACCAACTATTTCTGACTGGTACCTCTGGTAGATTCAGATGCTGGTTTAGTTCTTCGTTTTGCTCAATGGCGAGAAATTCGTAGCCGTAACGTGGAGCAACCTGATTCAAGAACTTAGCGAGGTTTCGGATGTGCCGTAGCTCATGAGATTGGAAGTTCGCGATTACGAGAATGACGCATTTGTCGGGAAGTCCGTTGTGTCTCTTGCTTTGCTCCCAGAAACGGATGTAGAGACGGACACCCTTCTCATTGATGAACACGTTGAAGCCTACCATGTGGCTCTCAAATGCGATTGATTCCATACTGATGCCGTAGTTCTGATAGAAGTAAACGGCGATGTCGAATTTTAAATTTGGATTAACCATAAATGAATTGATTTTAAAGAGTTTATAATATGTTGTTAATTGTCTTGTGGAATGGGATTACATCCTTATTCCACGTTTTTTCTTCTTCCTGCGACGAAGTTCTGCTTCAAAGGCAGCGTCCTGTGCTGCGGTTGCATCGTAGCCGGAAGTGGTGAACAAACTACCGATTCCTGAGGCAACACTTTCAATGGTACTTTCCTCGTACCTCGGTTTCGGCTCTTCACGATGAACTGGTGCGACTTGCGGGCGTGGTGCTGCCGTTGTACGTTGTGGTTCATAGGTGTGCTGCGTCTGCTGGTATTTCTCCATGAACTTACGATTTCGTTCCAGCCGTTTCTCGATATTGGCGAAACTGAATTTTCGGTCGATCTTTGAGCCTGAGAAAACATGTTTGCCCTTGATGAACTTGGCACCATCAATCTTATCACCAGTTCTACTATACTTGAATTCTGTCATTATTCCTTGCTTGTGAAGTGCCTCACGAAGCTGCTCCCATGAAGTGGCTTTGGGCAGTTCCTGTTTCAATGCCTCGTAGATGTCGTACTTGGCTTTGTCGTGTGGACGTAGCCGTTCCGTGTTCACATGCTCCTTACCGTCTGCCATGTAGAGCCCGTACTTTTCCGTCAGTACCTTGCATACCTTTTCGTTACGATAGTGGTCGTTCTTGTCGGAAATCGTCTTGCCGTTGTTATCCACTCGGTTATACACAATGTGACAATGTGGATGGTTGCGGTCAGTGTGGCGTGCAATGATTAACTGCGTATCACGGATACCCATCTGTTCCATATAATCGTAAGCAATTTTTACCATTAGGCTGTCATCGTTTCGCAAGCGGTTACCATCCTCTGGCGAGAAACTGAGGGAGATATGCCCGACGGTATTCTTCACCTTGTCGTTGAGTAACGTCTGCAATTCAAACTGCTCAGCCATCTCTTCTGGAGTGCCAGACACACCTTCTGCAGCCAACAGTCTTGCTTTATCCTCACGAAGAACGTATGCAACGCAACCAGCGAACTCAGAGCCTTTAGTTATCTTTCCTATCATCCTTTATCTGCTTTACGATTTGTGAAATACGTGCTGCCAGATTGCGGCAATCATCGGCAATCATGCCAAAACCGTGTGCATTAGCTTGTCTTGCCAATTGGTTCAGGTTGGTTGCTTCTCCCATCAGATTTCTTAACATGATGAGCGTGTCCTTGCTGATACGTTCCTTGACATGTCCGTTCTTTATCAATGAGCGGACAACTTCGCTCTGGCTTCTGCCACTCTGTCGGGCAAGTGCCTTCAGCCAGTAGTTTTCCTGCTCCGTCAGTCGGAGCGAGATTGTCTTTGCTTTCTTCATTTTCTTTCGATTTCTGGTGAATAATGTTTGTGACCATCGGGAGCCTCCAGCCTTTTGGGGTGGCAAGTGGGGAGGTGAATGTAATACACCGCCATAAACTTGCTATCCCCAAAATGTTCCCAAATCGTCTTTCTCGGTCTCACAGACGCCAGCCCTTTCTCTTGCCATCAGTCATTCCGTCAGTCATATTGCCAATGGGCTGTTTAACTGGTCGTAATTGCAACTGATTTATCAATTTATTGATTGACTGATTTGTCAGTCTCATCTGTTCAAGTTTGCCCTCGTCGGTCTCAATGTCGAGCAGGAAGTCTGCTATGTCGAGTCCCTGTTTTCGCTGTTCATCCGTCGCTGCCCGTTCCAAATAATCGTACAACTTGGTATGGATGCCGAGTTGTCTCATCATCGGAATCTTGCTTCTCCAGTAGTCGGTCGCTCCGAGATCAGGGAAGAGTGAAAGCGTTCGTCCTTGAAGTCTGCCCAAGGATTCCTCATTGAGACAGCCGTTCTTTCCACCAGACGCTATCCATGTGAAATGTGGCAGATGAACGCTGCAGACGAGGGCAGTCTTTTCGCTCTCAACCAATCCGACAGGCTTGTCCCGTTCTGAGGTCAGAAGATGCTCCCCGAAGAAGCACTGTCTCAGATTGAAGTCGGTAAGGTGCAAGGCAGAGTGTACCCATGTGACGTGACAGAAGGGCAGTTTCACTCTTTTGCCTGTCTGCGGATTGTAAAGAATAATCTTACCAGTTCTTACTTTGCCATTACTGTCAATCTGCCAGAAAACGGTTGCACCTTGCCAGTGCCTTGATGTACCGACATAGTATCTTTTCATCAGTTCCATTGTCTGCTCCCAGCCAAATTTGAGAGACAGGAAGCGGAAGAGGTTGTTTGACTCGTAATGCTGCATACTGCCTTCCACTATCTCTGATGGAATGTACGATATTGGCTTGGGTTGCTTTGCAACTCTTGGGATGAAGATAGGTTTCCTTTCTTCTGATAGCTGCTCCTGTGCAGATGGATTGTCCTTGAAGTAGTCGCTGGGTGTATAGTGATACCCACAACGCTGCTCATGGTCACATCTGCCAACGTATGAAGGGAACTGGATTCTTCCCTCCGTATCGATGTAACGAGTAAAGCAACGCTTCTGCTTACACTCAGGACAATTGTACCTGGTGCTGATGCCCTTATAGGGCTGTAGTCTGAATCTGTAATCGTTCATGATTTCCCTTTTTTAGTGTCGCACTATCTGCATTTTGACGGGTCAAAGTGTGGAAAGTGCGGAAAGTGCGAGGGGTGATAACTTAGATTTTCGTGTACTCTCCGTGGCGTTCCCGTTTGAACAGTATGCCAATGTTTCGACTCAGAAAGTCTTTGAAAGCCCGTTCCTTCATACCCTCTTTGTCTGCCAGTTCCAGTCCTTCGGCTGTTGTGAACTGATTCGGCAACTGGTGGAGGATGGCGAGTTGTTGAGCAGTCAGCGATTCCTCATTCATGATTCCCTGAACATTAAGGGCTGTCATTCGGAAATACTCTGTTAGCAGGATCGCTTTCTCAACGGATTCCCTGTCAATGGCATCTTTTCTTGACTCACCGCAAGCCCATCGTGCCAGTTGCAGGATCAGACAGAAACGGATGAGATAAGTTTCCAACTTGCAATAGATACCTACAATGACTTCACTGGCCTCAGTGTCGCACATTTCTGCCAGTCTGTGCTGGTACTCATAGAGGGCTGCACGTGCCTCAGGCTGAAAGCATAGTATCTTGTATGGATTCTCTTCGCAAGGCATAAAGTCAAGCATTATCAGTCTTGATAGAATGTCTGCCCATTGCTGGTCGATGTCCTCGGAGAGTTCACGGTCATTCCAACGAATCTTCTGCTGGTCTGACGGAAGCACAAACAGGATGCGGTCTATAAATCCGTTACATGACCGTTCTCCTTTAGCCAGTTCACCCAACACCTTTTTCTGTATAGTGCCGATAACGGAGATATACGGTCGCTTGATGAATACTGAACTTCTTGCGCTTTTACGGTCGGAGATAGTTGTCTTGGCACTGAATACAGAAAGCCAGAACTGTTCTTCAGAACCATTGTTGTAACGGTTGAAGTTCTTGAACCACGCCGACAGTTCATCAGCCCACAGACAAAGCCCTCGCTGATTCTGTGCGTGTATCAGGCTCAGTCCTTCGGGTGTGATGTCGGATACAAGGAACCGCTTGCGGACAGGCTCTTGCGGATATTCCTCCAGACCAGCCTCATTACGCTCCTTACGGGTCATCTGTACCATCTTCTCAAATTCCTTATACTCTTGCTCAAATTGCACGTTCTGTTGATAGTCATAGGCTAGAAATGGCTTCATGGCAAAGGATAGGGGATGGCTCTTGTTGGCTCCAGGTCTGCCGACAAGTGCCATGTAGAGGATGGCACTTTCCAACCATCCACTTTTCACCTGAACCAGATGTGTGTTGCCAATCCCAACGGCTATGGCTGTCAGCATGGAAGCCGCTACATAGTCGACGGGGAAACTCTGGCACTCATGCAACTCAGTGATGATGTGCTGGATAGGTTGTGGAAAGACACTGACGGGAAAGTCGGTACCACATAGCCGCAGCCCGAAGTCCGTCGCATTAGCAAGAATGCCTTGTGGGGTGAGGATGCTACTGCTCATTGGCAAGCCTCCTTCCACTATGACGATTCCCCTCACTGACTACCCGTCGGCTCCGTCCAAGAGCCCAGCACTTTGCGCATTTTCCGCATTTTGGATGTTCAAAGTGTGGAAAGTGCAGAAAGTGCGGGGTTAAGAGCCTGCTTCTTGCTTCTTCTTTTCTTCTGTTCATTTTTATACTATTTAGTTTATACTGCGGTCACCATTGTATGGGGTAACCAGTTTTCTTCGGCAAAATTAGTGTGGCTGTTGCAACCCTCCAAGGAATCGGGTTTTTGTTCCCCATTCTGCCTGAAATCGACTCTGACACCCTGCTGGATATGGTTCGTACTTCCTCGTTCTGCCGACAGCCTTATGCACAGTGATGCCTCATGTGTGTGCGCATATATATAATAAGGTGTCACGCCATGGGGCAGCATTTCTGGCAGCAAAGGTAATGAGATACACGCTGATCAGTTGAGTACAACTGCCGTTTGGCTGCAAGTGGCGGTGAGGTGGCCGTAAATGGCTGTCCGATGCTATTGCAGGGGTACGATTACAGCCGTACCTTTGCACACGAAAAGTTAAATCCGAGTTAAAACCGATAGGAACTTACTAGTAAGTTGCGAAGCGGGGTGGAAATGTCGGACTACCTTTGCGTCTGAAGACAGGGATATGGCAGGATAAGATGACCGATAAGAAGAAAAAATATACATAGTATGTACATAGTATAAAACTCGGGACTTCCAAACATCCTACCTTTGCACCTGAAATCGTAACGCGTAACGGAGCAGGCAGAAACGGGGCAAGTGAGCCCATCGACAAGAAAAAGTTTCTTCACCTTGTACACGGTTGAACTTTCAAGTCAGTGTAAATGCCGAACTTTGCACCGTCAAAAACGGGAAATGTGATGACAAGTTGTTAACAAGTTGTCAATCGGTCTCGAAAAGACAGGGTAAATTTGCACCGTCAAACGAAAAAATCGATGTCAACTTGATATCAACTTGACATTCGGTCTCGTAAAGACAGGCTACCTTTGCACCACCAGAAATGGATGCAATACACCAAAAGAGAAAGAAGAACTCTTCCAAGGTGTTAAAACGGTGGCAAGAAGTTATAAACGGAATGCCTACTTTTGCAGACGGAAACGGGAATTCGCCGACAGAGAGAAAGAAAATCTTTATAACGGTGATATAACGGTGACAAAGAGTGAGAAAAATAGTGCCTACTTTTGCAGGCGAAAACGAAGAGACAATAACAATAATAAAATATAAAAGTAAAAATATGGAAGTAATAACATTTGAACGCAGTGCCTACGATGAACTGATGAAGGACATCAACAGTTTCATGACACAATTGAGAGCCATGGTTAACCGTGGAAGTGATAAAAGGCTGGGAGACTGGCTTGACAACCAGGACGTGTGCCTGCAGCTGAGCATCAGCCCGCGCACTCTACAGACGCTCCGTGACAACGGGACGCTGGCCTACTCCCAGATCCAGCACAAGACCTACTACAAGGCGGAGGATGTGGAGCGTATCATGAGCCGTGTGAGTGACATGAAGAAGGATGCCGCCTTTCGCAAGCAGGGCAAGCAGCATGGAGGCAGCAAAGCATAGTATAACATTATAGACATCTGCCATTATGAACGAACTTATCATGAGCCACAACGCTGGCATCAAGAACGTACAGGAGAGCATGAAGGAGGTACTTGAACTCTACAGGAAGGTGACTGGCAGCTACCGTCCGTTGCTGGGCGGTGAGCGTTACCTGACGGACGATGAGACCTCAAAGGCACTGAAGGTAAGCCGTCGTACTCTTCAGGAGTACCGAAGCAACGGGGTGATACCCTATATCCTACTGGGAGGGAAGATACTCTACCGCGAGCGGGATCTGGAGGAACTGCTTCAGAAATGCTATCATCCGGCAACCAAGGTAGAGGAACAGGTATGACGATGCGGTGATTGTCACCCACGTCCCAAACGGAAGAAAGGCAGACGCTGACTGTTGTCAGATCATCTGCCTTTCTTCTTTGTCCCCGCTGTCACACTAATCTACGGAGCCACCCCAGTAGGATTCCCATTCCTGATACTGCTACGGAAGTCCACATCATCCACGATAATGCAGATATGCTCGTAGGGACTGCGCTCGTATGCCTTGTTGGTCATGTACTTTCGGAATACCTGCGCATTACGACTCGGCAGCTTATAGGTAAGATAGAGAATGAGATCAAGGCTATAGACCTCCATCGTCCAGCCCTGATGCTCATGCCCGGGCATGGGGATGCGCTCCATCGTCTCATGCTCATATAGTTCACTTTTCTTGTAGATGGTGCGGATTGCCCGAAACACATCCGCTTCGGGCAGTCCCAGCATGTCGGAGATTTCCTCCTTGGTCATCCATACATCCGTCTGCGGCATGGCTACCCTGCCGCCATCGGTCATTCTGATGATGCCCCGTCTTGTGGGCATCGGTTTCATCGTCCTCTGTTCCATTGCTATTCGGTCTTAGAAGTGTTATTTGTCTTGGAAGCAATCTTGGAGAGTCCGCGTTCCTCGCGTCGTTTCATCAGTTTGTCCATTTCCTTTGAGATGGTCTGGTCGGTGATCCGTGCGTAGGTCTGTGTGGTGGTCAGGCAGGAGTGTCCCATCATCTTGGCGATGCTCTCCAGGCAGATACCCTCGGAAATCATCTGGACACAGAATGTATGCCGTGCCTGATGGTGGGTCAGGTTGCGTTCGAAACCGAGTGCCTTGCCCATGCTGTTATAGTGGTACCACATGCTGTCACGGCTAAGCAGGGGAAACACGGGCTTGGTGTCGTCCGAGGTGTTGTAGAGCGAGAGAATCTTCTCTGCTACCGGATGCAGCGGCACAAAACTCTCCACGTCGGTCTTCTCCCTGTTCTTGCGGATATACCGCTGTCCGTCGGCTGCTGTGCATATCTGATGCGGATAGAGGCGGTAGATGTCGGCAAAGGCCAGTCCGCTGAAACTGGTGAAGATGAACATACGACGTGCCAGTTCCATCCGCTCGTCATCGAACGGGGTCTTCATCATCAGTTTGAGTTGCTCACGGGTGAGGTAGCGGACGGGGGCATGTTCCTTCTTCTCGTACCTGACCTCAGTAAGCGGGTTGGCACGGATAATGTCACGGTCAACGGCAGTGTAAAGCAGGCGGTTGAGCCATGTCAGGCTGCGGTTGATGTAGCTGCGGTGGTAGTTGAAGGCTGTCTTGAGGTAGGTCTTATAGGACTCTCCGAATTCTTCAGTAATGTCGGTGAAAGCAATGTCCGACAAGCCTCTTGACTCCACATATTCGCGGAGCCGCTTCTGTACGTTTCTGCAGTCGCGGTAGGAGGACATGCTGCCTACGGCCTTGCAGTGCTCTTCCTGCCTGATGAGTTCCTGTTCGCCAGCCTCCAGAAGCATCTTGGGCAGAGTCACGCTGCCCGTGACAGTGTTCTTCAGCAGTTCGGCACTTACTACGCCGTGCTCTTTCAGCAGGGTGTCGTAGGTGGTTTCCAGCCGCTTGCGGAGTTCCTTCAGTCGGTTGTTGTCCTTCACGCTGCCGATGATTTCCCCCTTGTCGGCATTCCAGTTGTCGGGAGCGACATAGATGCCCGTCGTCATGGCGGTGCTCTTGCCGTCGATGGTGATGCGGCATAATACGGCTGTGGTGCCGTCGGCTTTAACCTTGTTGCGGTTGATGTACGTCAGAATCTTGAATGTGCTGCGCATAGTCTTTTCTTTTTTTGATGGTTCTACAATGTTATTCCTCTACAATGCCATTCCTCTCATTCTCTATAGTACGAGCGTCATGTCCTTGGTGGCCTCGGCGAACTTCGCCATGTCCTCGAAGAGTTTCCTTGGAGTAACGCGGGCATAGACCTGAGTGGTCACTATGTTGCTGTGGCCGAGCATGCGGCTGATGGTCTCGACTGGTACGCCCTCCTCCAATGCAATGAGGCTGGCAAAACTGTGGCGCCCTGAATGGAATGAGATGCTCATGGGGATGCCCGTCCACACACAGAGTACTTTCATGTTGGCACGGACGGTGGCGTATTTCTGTACAGGGAAGAGTGTCGGGCGCTTCGCGTCCCTGTATTTATACAGCAGGGATACTGCCTCCGGCCACAGTTTAACGTTTGGAAGCATCTCGTTCTTATTTCGCCAGTATATAAGCCAAAGGCTTCCCTCGGAATCGCGTGACAGGTTTTCTTCAGTGATGGTCACTACGTCTGCGTATGGCGTACCTGCATAGCAGGCAAAGAGGAAGAGGTCGCGGGTGAGGGCAAGCGACGGATGCGTCACGGGGTCAATCTCATAGTCGCGTACCTTCTCGAAGTCCTCACGGCAGAGTGCCCTCGGAGTGGTGACTTTCTGCTTGGGCAGGGAGTAACGCTCAAAGTACCAGCGGTCAGCATGTCCCTCCTTGAATGCCAGGTGGCAGAACTTCTTCAGGATGGCGAGATAGTGGCGCACGGTCTCGTTGGCCAGTCCGCAGTCATCCAGACAGTAGTCCTTAAAGTCACGGATGAACTGCTCGTTGAGCTGCCCGAAGGCAAGGTCGTCGGTCTTGAACTTCTTTCGGATGAATGCCTCCAGACGGCTGCAGGTGTACTCATAGTTGGCAACCGTGCTCTTCTTGTAGTCGATGCCCACCCTGCTCCTGATGTCGTCCGTGACACGTCTGCCCATCTGCATCAGCGTCATCTGCGTGTTCATGCTGCCCTGCATCAGTTCCTTGATGCTCTGGGCGGTGAAGTCGGCGTTGCGCCTGACGAGGGTGTCGAAGGCAGTGCTGACGGCCAGCAGTACCTTCTCAATTTTAGCGTTGGTCTCAACCGCTTCTTTGCTCTTGCCGTTCAGACGGCTCTCGCGCGCGTTCCATAACTCAGGCGTACACGAAATCTTCGTGCTGAACTGCACCACGGAGTTGTTGAGCGTAATCCTGCCCATGACGGGTGCCTTGCCTTGTTTGTTCACATCTCCCCGTTTCAGGTAGAGGAGTGTCTTGAATTTGTAAATCTTCATAATGCCTATAAATTTAAATTGGGTGCAAAGTTACAACCTTTATAAGCATTCTCTGCTATGCAAAATGCGGTGGAACGGTACATAAGGAACCGAGGTGCTATTTTCTTCATTTCCGTAGTAGTTACCCAATCAGTTTCGGTAACTGAGAGGGTAATGATTTAGTTACGGATTAACCTCTATATTCCTCACAGTTTCGCACCACATCAAAATGGTAGAATATGGAAAACCACTTCATTTACAACCGTTTACCGTGCCAACTGCTTTCATCTGCTTTAGTCTGCAATCTCGATAATTTTGCACTGTGGCAGACACGCCTACGCAACGAAATCACATTCTCTGGCATTGCCGACTTCCAAATCGGAGATTACACATTCGAGGTCGGCGGTCGCCACAAAGGTCAACAACAGATTGAGCAAGCGAGTCATGGGTTCATCGTGAAAGATGACATCGACTTTCCCATGCTCAACATCATACCTCTCTGGCACTTCGGGCTCAACTACTAAAAAGCAATTGGCACAGGGACTCTTCGACGCCGCCAAGAAGGCAACCCTGCACCGCTACGCAACCTACGTGCGCATGAGCAAGATTGCCTGACGGCGAGCTAAAGATTGACTACTCGGCAGAATAATGCGAAAGCATTTTCGACAAAGTCAATAAACATTCTAACATACATCATTAATAAAGCGGCACATCCGATATGGACGTGTCGCTTTTTATATACATCTCGCATCACGTTTCATCCAACTTACCATACGTCCAAAGACATGATTCCATAAATGTGATAACGAAAGAAAAGCTCATGTAAAAATAGAAAAGCTATTGTTCTCCACTTTTCTTTTGTTTTCTTTGTCTGTTCCATTTCTTTTCCGTAATTTTGCCGTCGCATTCCGAAAGGAACGCACGACATATTGCTCAATAGACTCTCAATCACCACCGCGAGAAAGAGCAAACATCAATTATTGGGACTGCCCTTACAAGGCGCAGAAATTCCCGTATATTGATGTGGCTTGTGGTGAGCCGAGAGTCGTATGGCGAAGGTCTGCGCCTCTTTTGTGGAAAAGAAGTATTCATAAAAGGCATAAACGACGATGAAAGAAAAGATATTATTGGTTGTGATGGTTCTGCTGACAGGCTTAACGGCAGCGGCACAGGATATAAGCCAGTTCAGGGTGCTTAGTGATTCTGCATACCAAGCCGACACGTTGTACCAGTCATGCAACAAGTATCAGAAAGACGCCATCCTCTTTATGGATTTGGTGGAAGACACGCATCCCTATTACGTTACGCCCGAAAGGCGAGAGGAATGGTACGCCAAGAAAGCGACATTGTTGGAGATGTGTAAGAGCATTGAGACGGACGAAGCACTTGCTGATGCCCTGAACGAGGTCTTGGGCAAGCTGAAGGACAAGCATACCTGTGTGACTACGGCCAGACAAGTGAGAGAGGCCACATTGGCAGAGCGGAAGAAACTGACGGAGGCTGGTATCACGTCCTTCGCTCCCGACAGGGAACACATCATGCGACCTCACGCCACGGTGTACGACTACCAAATTTTCCTGGAACATAGCATCTGCTATCTGCAATTCAACAAATGCGCCAATAACCCGGCCGACCCTTTTTCATCGTTCCTTGACCGTATGTTTGCCGAGATGAAGGAGGCGGACATCAAGACGCTGGTGGTGGATGTGCAGTACAATGGCGGCGGTAACGATTACTTTTGCAGCCTGCTGATGGAGCATCTCTATCCCTTTCACAAGCTGAAGACCTTCACCGCCTACACCCGTCTTTCCAACTTCATGACGGAATACTTTCCGAATGCTGTTGGAATCAAAAAGAACTGGGAGGAGGAAGACCACAAGGACGAACTCTATCAGGAGCCTGCCAACAAAACCGATGGCTATCAGCAGCCAAAGCTCTACGAAGGACAGGTGGTCTTCGTCATGGGTCCGAAGACCTTCAGCAGTGCTGGTGTCCTCCTGACCCACGCCCGCGACAACCATTTTGGAACTATCATCGGCACGACATCTACTTTCAGCCCTTCTCACTATGGCAACATCCTTCCCTTCCGCCTGCCTAACACGGCAGTTTATGGCAGTGTCTCATGCCAGTTCTTTGCCCGTCCTGACAACTCCAAAACCGACGAACCCTATATGCAGCCTGACATCGAAGTCAACCTCGACGACAAGGATGCCGCATGGACATTTATCATTGAGAAATATGGGGCAAAACAATAATTCCAAAGGAAAAAACATGAAGAGAACTATCATCACCGCGCTGCTGGCTCTTGTCGCATTCACCGCGAACGCCCAGCTACTCTTCCGAATTAGCGGCAATGGCTTAGAAAAACCCTCGTATATCGTAGGTACCTACCACATCGTCGATGATTCGTTTGTGGATTCCATTGCTGGCATACGTCAGGCCTTGGCCGACTGCCAACAGGTCTATACCGAGGTGCTAAAAGCCGATTTGACAAGCGCGGACAGCCTTGCCTTCAAGAAAGCACAACTGCTGCCCAAAGGCATGACTATCGACAAACTGCTTTCAGCCGAAGAGATGAACCGACTGAATGCTTATGTCAAGAGAATAATAGGCACAGACCTGAGCAATCCGCGACTGGCATCCTTTAGCCACTTGACCCCAACCGCTCTAAGCATGAATCTTTCGGTGCTCATCTTTGCCAAGAAATACGGACGTCTAATGAAAAGCGGCACAATGATTGACGATTTTTTCCCGAAGGAAGCAATGAAACAAGGAAAGAGCGTGGGAGGACTTGAAACCATGGCCTTTCAGTTGTGTTTACTTTATGGCTACACAATGGAAGAACAGAAGGAAGCGTTGATGTGCATGGTGGACAATGGTGAAATCATAGAGAAGATGGAGGAGGACATAGCGCAAGCCTACTTGTCACGCGACCTCAACAGGCTGAAAGAAATATTGGATAGGAAAATGGCTATCTGTAGTTCGCCAGAAGAGACTGCCAAGATACTTGACGACCGCAATGCTGACTGGCTGACAAAGATGCCTGGCATTATGAACGAGAAGCCAACTCTTTTCGCCGTGGGCGCAGGACATCTGTTAGGAGAAAAGGGAGTACTAAACTTGCTTCGGCAAGAAGGCTACACAGTAGAGTCTGTTATGAACAAATAGCAAGTTACGGAAAAAATTATAATCTATCACTCCCCTTGGCGCATGATGTTTATGGCCTTGGGATACGTGCTGACATCAAGAAGGAGGTTGTTGCCGCACTAAAGAAGATGATTTAGGCATAGGGAGCGGAACTCTACTCGTTTAGGCATTACGCAGGGCGGGAAGCCGCGCCGACATCCCATCGGCCTCCGGCTCCCCGCAATACGTGTTTCCTATATTATTATCTCTTACAACTCCTCCGCTCGCGTGAACTATCTCTTTCAGTTCTTCCCTTCGGTTAGGTGCAGGCGGAACTTGGCATTTTCCTCCAATTCCCCCAATCATCGAACTACAAGAATCTGTTTTTGTCAAACTTGGTGCAAAATGACACATGTTTCGGCACATTACCAAACATTTTATCTTTATTAAGATGGTTTTAGCCACATGTTCTTTGCTTTTTGTGAGGAAATGCTTAATTTTGCAGTTGTAGTTTGTATTCCTAAGAAAAATAGTATATGACGGCAAAGGAACTGATAGAGCAGTTACAGAAGGTTGCTCCAGATACGGAAATCATAGGAGGAACGTGGAACGGGCATGTAGATACCTATACGGTGATAGACAGGGCGCGAGTGTTTCTATATGACCAAGTGTATGCAGACTTCTTTGGCACGCCAGGAGCGTTTGACGACAGGCTGATGAAGATAAAGTCGAAGGAAATAGTCTATCTCGGTTCGGAGTTTGAAAGCCTTAACAAAAGAATGGCGGAGGACAGGCGTGTGATATGGCGCATGCGTCGAGTTCTCGACATGCATAGGGCTAAAGAATGGAAGAAAGAACAGATTTATAAAATACTTGCAGATTTCGGAAAACGAGATTGAAAAGCGGACACAATTTTCTTATGTCGTTTTGTCTTTTATCTGTCCATTGGCGTAATTGATATTATTAACTTGGCTGCATAATTACTCAAGCGTTGGTACATAACCAAACAATTAAGTGGTAGTGAATGTCATACAAGCATTTATATATTATAGGTAATGGATTTGACAGGCATCATGGTGCAGACTCTGACTATCTGAGTTTTAGGAAATATTTGTATAAGAGGAATCCACAGGTAGAGGCCTTCTTTGACTTGTACTTTGGTCCGAAGTCATTACAAAACAGTTTTAAAGGACGAGATAGCTGGTGGTGGTGCTATCATACAGCATTGCTTGGTAGGCAAGACAACATATACGCTTACCCGAAAACGACATGGGCAAAAGATAATCTTTGGTCTGATTTTGAAAGACATCTGTCGGAACTCAATCGTGAAAAGATCTTTGATATCCTTGACGCAAGAATGCCAAGTGTTCCTGAAGAAGATGACAGATTCAAATATTCAGAGTATTACATTGCTGTGGACGAAATATCTAATATGGTCAACCATTGTACCTATGAGATGAGATACCTTTTCCACAAATGGATTAACACCATACATTATGCCAAGGGATTTAGGAAAAAGATGTTGGATTTAGACAAAGATGCGATGTTTCTGACGTTCAATTATACGACATTCCTTGAAACAGAATACGGAATACCAAAAGAAAACATCCTTTATATACATGGCAGCAGGAAGGACAAGTACGGTAGTTTGGTATTGGGACATCACTCCAAAGATGACATTTTGTTTGAGCAATGGGTACATAAGAACAAAAACAGAAAAAGGTATCGAGCCATACACCAGTGACCTCAGTAGCATTATTGTCGAAAGGGTTAACGAAAATGGTTATGGAGACTGGCAATATCGCCGTCTCCTTTTTTTATTCTCTCGCCTCAAAGGAACGGAATAACATCCACGACTCTATTGTTGCCATATTATGTCTTTTTCTTTGTCTCCGTGTGCAAAAGAACTACTTTTCTTGAATAATCATGCTTTTTGAGCGATAAAAAGTGCAAATATATCGCTAATATGTTGTATCTTTGCGCTGATTTAATAGCATAATAGAAGACAATGCGGATTATTGAAACCATTGGAAACCAGGAACTGTTGGAGCGCGAGAAGACGTTGTTTCTATGCTCCAAACGGACGCCGATAGAATTGTATGGGCGGGTATTCCAATGGGTGGATGCGTTGTTGCAGAGGGACTGCGTGGTATGCTTCAATTCCACGGAGATGGAAGAAGAGGTGCTGAAGGCACTGGTAGTGAACGAGGTGCCGACGATTCTGGTGGTGATGAACCGTTTCCGCGATGTAAACAATATTCAGATTGAACGGGCTCTGAAGGAGAAGCGGATGCTGATTCTTGTGCTGAAGCGTGACGAACCAAAGGGCAAGGGACTGACACCGAGAGTGAGGAATGAGTATGTGCTGTCGATGGTGCAGCATGTCGTCTGCGGCTATATCAACAAAAACGGCAGCGTGTTTCCTTTACTGGCTGGTCGGAAGAATATTGTATATCTGATGGATGAACCGCTCATGCTGATAGCGGCAGAAAGAGATAACAGTGGGCAACGCTGGACGATGGGCGATGACAAGGTGCTGCTCAGGATGTTCTACGAGGACATGGGCATCCACGCCATCAAGAAGCAATTACAACGTACGTATCTTTCTATCCGTCAGCGCATACGTTCCATCACGTTGCCCGAGGAGGTGTTGAAGGGACGTGAGTTCGAGGACTTTGTTTTGGACCTGTTCGATATCCGCGAAGACGGCGACTTCACTTTGAAGGAGTGGCAAGGCGACAAGACGCTTGGCGATGTGTGTCCTGAAAACAACCACTACCCCGACTTCGTATTTTGCTATCGGCAGTCGCGGTGCTTCGCCGTAGAATGCAAATGGCGGGAACGGCTGACAGCTAACTTTGAAAAAGATTTATTCACAACAGACAAGCTGGCCATCTATCAGCGATTTGCTGACGAACGTCGGATGCCAGTTTACATCGTGTTGGGTGTAGGCGGCGAGCCTTGCCAACCCGAGCAACTCTACATCATCCCCTTGCGAGAGATTCCAGCCATTATCAACAAGAGTGAATCCATTGTAGCGTTCCTCCGTCCTTCTACGGAATCTCCGTTCAAGGCAGACGAGTTCCTTTCATTCAAGCCAGCCAAAACTTTGGAAAGAATACGTGCCCAATACCCTAATGCCTACCGCGCATGGACCAAGGAGGATGACGATAGGCTCGCCACTTTGCACAAATCGGGAAAGAGCATCAAGGAACTAACCTTAATCTTTCAGCGTAACGATGGCGCTATCACCTCAAGGCTGAGGAAATTGGGAGAATGAATGCATAGTTTCATTGGATTTTGAGCATAACGACCACTTTACGGCTGCTTATTGCCCGCATTTTCATCAATAAAGTATATTAAAATCATCATTCGGCATTACTGATTGATTTTAAGCATCAGAAAGCAGTCGCGCAGGACACCCTTGTAGCGGTTCTGGGAATCGGCAATCAGCAGAAGCCAATCGGGGGCAACCTGGCAGAGCCCTTCATAATTGGCAAACCTGCGACTCGTAAGGTTCAGACGGGTGCGGAACTCCGTCAGGAGCCGCTTCTCCAGTACAGGCTCGTCCGACAGCGTGACTTCATAGATGCGAATGGTGGTGGAAGCGCCGATTTTGAGCCGGGGAATGCGAATCTGGCGTTCCAACACCAGCAGACGCCCGTCGTCGAGTGAACAGATTTCAGATACCCCATGAAAGTGCTTCC
>R20__coassemble_48_pt1 | contig 88892 bp, 46 predicted proteins | sample R20__metabat2_low_PE_030 | metagenome-assembled genome bin R20 | reverse complement strand
TCTGCTGGGCATTGCGTCGGCGGTACTGCGTCACGCCCGTCATCGTGTTCACGCGAAACTGGTAGTGCTCGCGCAGGAAACGCTCCGTCTTCATGGCCACCAGGTCGCTCGTCCCCAACAGCCTGTTCCGCTCGCCCGGCACAGCCAGCTTCCGGGCATAGTAGGCGTTGAAGATGCCGGGCGCAATGTCCTGATGGTCAGCCAGGTCCATGTTCAGGCGGATTTGCGTGAGGCAGAACTCCTGCGGCAGGTCGGCATCGCGGCATCGCTGAGCCAACCGGTTCAGCACGGCCTCGCCCCACGCCTCGCTGTCCATGCCGGCACAGGCGGTGTAGGCCTCGGCCTGGATGTGGAAGTAGCGCATGAGGCACGCGCTGTGGTATGACAGGCCAAGGGCATCTACACCCGTGCTCCACCCGCCGCCAACATCCTGTTCGTCGTGCACACGGGCATCCGCCACGATGGGCGTGGCCTCCCCGTTGTAATACACGCCGCTGTCGGCACTCATCAGGCAGACCGTGTCGAGCCGAGGCTCCACCAGGTCGATGTTCACGTCCAGCAGCGCCGAATACGTCCGCCGCAACTGCCTGTAGGCGTTGGCATGGAATTGTCCTGTTCGCTCCTGCCGCTCGCCGGTGGCAGCCTTCAGCTCTGCCTCCAGTTCGTGTGACTCGGCCTGTGCGCGACACACAATCTTCACCGAGCGTTGCTCGGCGCCCACAAAAGCCAACAGCGTGAACGGCACCGACGTGGCCGCCTCGCGCACGCTCTCTGCGGTTTCCTGGTCGGGCAAATTGTTGATTTCCAGCAGTACGAGTCCGTTGTAGGCTTTCATCACCCGTGTGCCGTTCCTGTTGGCCCACTCCGAGGCGAAGCACACGTCGGGCAGTCCTTTCAGGCGAATCACCTCCAGACCCTCATCTTCCACGTCGCCCGTGGCCATGCTGTAGGCCGCCTCGCCCACAATCTCGCGCAATCGTTTCGCCCCTTCGGCAAAACGTCCGCTGCGGATGTCCTCCACAGCTTCTTCCAGTGAAACACTCCGATAGCTCGTCCGCTTGCGGTCGTCGTTCATGTAGCAAATTTTCATAACTCGGTTCTCCTAATTTTTAATGTTTAAACTTATGTTTTTATTCACTTGCAAAGATACGAAGAAATATTCGTTTTTCCAAATAAATTCCAGGCTTTTTTCGTCAGTTTTTCAAACTTTGTCAAAAAACTCTCCCTGAACAGCCATTTTTATGAACCTTTTATGAACCTTTTATGAACCTTTTATGAACCTTTTTTCAAGCTAAATAGCTGATAATCTAATGAAATGATCTAAAAATGAACCTTTGCCTTGAAAAATCATCCAAGAAAAGTGTATTTGTCATCCAGCCTTCCACTTTTAAAAATGTTAAATGAAATATTACATTAACTTAAAAAAGCATCGCCTTGCTTGCTTGGCACAGCATCGCTAAAGTAGCACACCTGTGCTGCTGCCGTGACACAGGTGTGCTGCGGCAGTAGCGATGGGGTGCTACTCAAGTGACACAGGTGCGCTGCGACAGTAGCGATGCTTCGTCGCAACTCTGGCCATGCTTCGTCGCAACCGTCACCAAACATCGTCACAACTCTGGCCAAACATCGTCACAGCTCTGGCCAAACATCGTCACGACTGTGGCCATGTTTCGTCACAGCTCTGGCCAAACATCGTCGCGACTGTGGCCATGTTTCGTCACGGCTCTGGCCATGCATCGTCAATTGGCACACCTACGCTACTGCCGTGACATGATTTTCCTGTAAACCTTTTCGTCACCCCTGTTCGGGCATCGGCGTGCTGTCGCGGTACCAGTCGGCATACATGGCGTAGTGCTGGGCAATGCCGATGTTGAGTTCCTTGGCCTGTTTGGGGTCAACCTTTTTGATGAACTTGGCGGGTACGCCGCCCCAGAGTTCACCGTCGCCTATCTGTGTGTTTTTCAGGACAAGTGCACCAGCAGCCACGATGGCCCCCTCGCCGATGACGGCATCGTCGAGCACGGTGGCTCCCATGCCAATGAGGGCGCCGCTCTTCACGCGGCAGCCGTGCAGGGTGACGTTGTGGCCGATGGTCACGTCGTCACCTATTTCGATAGGGGCCTTCTGGTAGAGGGTGTGCAGGCAGGAGCCGTCCTGTATGTTGACGCGGTTGCCGATTTTAATGTAGTGTACGTCGCCACGAATGACGGCGTTGAACCAGACGGTGCAACCGGCGCCGAGGGTGACATCGCCGACGAGGGTTGCGTTTTCGCTGAAATAGCAGTCCTTGCCCCATTTCGGGGTGAGACCGCAGACTGTTTTTATGAGTGCCATATACGGTTATGCAGTAATTTGGTAAGTGAAATGTTAGATTGGTCGTGTGACTTCGTGGAGCCATTGGCGGTGTTCCTTGTCGAGGTGGGGGCTGAGACGGTCATAGACAGTCTGCTGGTAGTGGTTGAACCACTGGCGCTCGTCTGCGGTCAGCCAATCCACGAGGATGGGCGAGGTGAGGATGGGGCAGAGCGTGAGGTGCTCGAAGGTGTAGTAGGGGCCGAAGGTAAGCCCTTGTGCTTCCGCTGTGTCCGTGGGGGATGCTGCAGGCTCTTCAGCCCGGCCCCCTTCGCCTGTGAAACAGGCATTGACCACGAGCATGGTGTCTTCGTGGCGCACACCATGGCTGCCCTCGATGTAAATGCCTGGTTCGTCGGTGATGGTCATGCCGGGCAGGAGAGGCTGGGGGCGCCATTGCATACGGAACTGGTGCAGGTCGATGGCTTCGTGCACGGACATGAATTGGCCCACACCGTGGCCTGTGCCGTGCAGGTAGTTCAGGCCGTAGCGCCACATCTCCATGCGTGCCAGGGTGTCGAGCTGGGTGCCGCAGGTGCCACGGGGGAAGACGGCGCGTCCCAGGTTGATGAAGCCCCGGAGCACCAGCGTGTAGTCGCGCCGCATTTCCCAGGTGAGCGGTCCCAGGGGGATGGTGCGCGTGATGTCGGTGGTGCCGTCGAGATATTGTCCGCCGCTGTCGATGAGCAGCAGTCCTTCCGGCTTGACGGGGATGTCTGTCTCGGGCGTGGGGTCGTAGTGCACGATGGCACCGTGGTGGGCATAGCCCATGATGCTCTCGAAGCTGATGCCCATGCAGAGGGGCTGTTCGCGGCGGAACGCTTCAAGTTTTGCGGCCAGGGAGAGTTCGGTCTGTCCGCCCTTTGGCACATTTTCAAGGGTCCATTTTATCCATTTTACCATGGCCACGCCATCCTTTTCCATGGCGGAGCGGAAACAGCGGATTTCGGTCTCATTTTTGTAGATAAGCAGCTGGCTGATAGGCGATTCTCCTTTTATGGGACTCTTGATGGCGGAAAAGACGCGGTTGTTCGTCTTGTCGGGCTGGACAAGGGTGGGGATGTCGAGTGCAGCAGCGCCGCTCAGAATGTCGGCGTAGTCTGCGGTGCAGACCCCTTCCGAGTGCAGATAGTCCGTCACTTCGGGCGTCAGTTTTTCGCGGTATATATATAATGTGGCTTTCGTTGGGGTGATGATGAGGTAGCTCAGCACAAAGGGGGTGTAGGCCACGTCGTCCAGTGCCCGCAGGTTGAGTGTCCAGGCAATCTCTTCGAGCGAACATACAATGAGGGCTTTGCCGCCCAGTTTTTGGCGGATGCGCGTCAGTTTTGAACTGGCACTTTCGCCGCTGTATTCGACGGGTTGGACGAAAGCCTTGTTTAGCGGCGCTTCGGGACGGTCGCTCCAGATTTCCTGGTAGGGGTCAATGTCAGTCCGCAGGTGAATGCCGTAGGGCTTCAGGTCGCCCACGAGGGATTCCACCTCGCTGACGGTGCTGACCCACCCGTCGATAGCCACGGTGCTGCCTTTGGGCAGGACGCTTCCCAGCCATTCGGCGATGGTGGGTGTGCCTTCAATCTTTTCCTTCATCAGCAGAAAGTCGGAGCCTTGCAGCTGTTCGGTAGCCTGGATGAAGTAGCGAGAGTCGGTCCACAGGGCGGCTTGACTGGTGGTGACGACGGCTGTGCCGGCAGACCCCGTGAAGCCGGAAATCCAGCGACGGGCCTTCCAGCGTTCCGGCACGTATTCGCCGGCATGGGGATCGGTACTGGGGGTGATGAAGGCCTGGATGCCTTCACGCTGCATGATGGAGCGGAGGCGTTGCTCTTTTTGTGTAGTTGTCATGGGTGGTTGTTTTAGGGAGACTTCGGCATGGTATGCCGAAGCACAGGACTGTTATTTGGATAATATTGAGGTGACGTAACTGAAGTTGATGGCGATTTTGTCTTGTCGGGTTTTGTAGCCTGCGTAAAACTCGTGATTGGTGTCGCCGATGGAGTAGGTGAAGCCCAGCTGGAAAGCTTTGTAACGCACGTTGCAGCCAAATTCCCATTGCATGTTCAGATGGCGTGGCCAGTTGCCCTGTCCGTATTTCTGGTATTCGCCCACTCTTGTGCCGTCGTACAGGCCGATGACAGATGATATGAGGTTTCCGTCGTAGTAATATTCGCGGTAGTGTTCGTTGTAGGTGCCCCACATGGCCCAGTTGAAACCAACGCCGCCGAAGAGGCTGAGGGAAAATATCTCGGAGAAGGGCAGCCGCCATTGCAGGTGGAGCGGCAAATAGAGGTTGTGCTCAGTGAAATTGTCGTAGCCGGCATCACGGACGGCAGAACTGACTGAGAGGTAACATTCATAGAACAAGCCTGTATGGATGCCTGCGCCGATGGGCAGGCAGGGCTGATAGGTGACGCCCAATTGCAGTCCGTGCAGACGTTTGTCCTCCTGCCCCCACAGGTTTTCCCTGAAGACCTTTCCGTCGAAGTTTGTGCGCCAGTCTTTGCTGACATAACCAATGGTGAAGCCGAGAGGAACGTCTGCATGACCGCCACTGAAGAGGTTTTCTGTCTGTGCGGAAACAGTATTTGTTGTCAGAAACAATGTGAGGGTAAGTATGTTGAAATGTTTCATGTGTATGTGTGTCGGAAGTGCAAATCTGGCGCAAAGTTACGTTTTTGTAAAATAAAAGTGGCATAAAGTGACGAAAAAACGGGCGAAAAGCAGTTTTGTGCTTGTTTTGCGGTAAAAAAACAGCAAGAATATTGTGCGGAAGAAAAATAAAGGATAAATTTGCAGCTGTGCGACTTGTCCGACCGTCTGGGCTTGTCCGACCAATTCAAGGGCACAACCTATAAAAACAATATAATAATTATGGCACTTACAAACGAAAAACTTGTTATCGTTGGAGCTGCGGGCATGATTGGCTCCAACATGGTTCAGTCTGCATTGATGTTGAATCTTACAACCAACATCTGTCTTTACGATGTATTCTCACCAGAAGGTGTGGCTGAAGAAATGCGTCAGTCGGGCTTCTGTGATGCTAACATCACGGCTACGACCGATGTGGCAGAGGCATTCAAGGATGCCAAGTACATCATTTCTTCGGGTGGCGCTCCACGTAAGGCTGGCATGACACGTGAAGATTTGCTGGCTGGTAACTGCAAGATTGCTCAGGAACTGGGCGAAAACATCAAGAAGTACTGCCCCGACGTGAAGCACGTGGTCATCATCTTCAACCCAGCTGACTTGACTGGTCTGGTAACTCTGTTGTATTCTGGTCTGAAACCAGGTCAGGTAACTACACTGGCTGGTCTTGATTCCACTCGTCTGCAGTCTGCACTGGCCAAGAAGTTCGGCGTGATGCAGAATCAGGTGACAGGTGCTCACACGTTTGGTGGTCATGGCGAGCAGATGGCAGTATTTGGCAGTGCCGTGAAGATTGCAGGCAAGCCACTGACTGAAATCATCGGCACACCTGAGTTCCCGGCAGAAGAGTGGGAGCAGATGAAGGTGGATGTAACTAAGGGCGGTGCCAAGATTATCGAACTGCGTGGCCGCAGCTCATTCCAAAGCCCATCGCTCTTGTCTGTACAGATGATTGCCAGTGTCATGGGTGGTGAACCGTTCCGCTATCCAGCCGGTACATACGTTTCAAATGGTAAGTACGACCACATTATGATGGCCATGGACACCACGCTCGACAAGAACGGCTGTTCTTACAAGGTTCCACAAGGCACGCCGGAAGAGAATGCCAAACTGGACGCCAGCTACGAGCACCTCTGCAAGATGCGTGATGAACTGGTGACTCTGAACATTGTTCCGGCCATCAGCGAGTGGAGCAAGATTAACCCCAATCTTTAATCGTGGTTAACCCATTTTTCTGAGGTTTATGACTTTGAAGAGATTATCATGCGTAATAGTGCTTGCCTCGTTGGCAGGCACTATTGCGTTTTCCCAGACAAAGTTCACGCTGGGTGCTGACCTGTCGATGTTGCCGCAGTATGAAAGCGTGAAAACGCCATATTACAAGAGCAATGGTGTGAAAATCAGTAACGTGCTGAAGTATTTGCACGATGACGCAGGATGGAATGCCGTGCGCATCCGCCTGTTTGTCACACCAGACCAGACGCTGGCACAGGAGGGTGTGGTGCAGGACCTTGAGTACGTGAAGACGTTTGGCAAGCGTGTGAAAGATGCGGGCTTCGACTTCCTGCTTGACATCCACTACAGTGACACGTGGGCAGATCCCGGCAACCAGGCTGTGCCAAGCACGTGGTACACGGGAACGCTGAGCCGAAGCAATCCTACCAATGCTGTGCTGGTGGATTCTATGTACAGCTATACGAAACGTTGTCTGGAATACCTGTCGCAAAACGGAGCAACACCTGATTTTGTGCAGATTGGCAACGAGATTAGTTATGGTGTGCTGTGGCGTGTGGATGCTGACCGTTGCTATTCCAGTTCTACAGCCTCGGTATGGAGACGATTTACTGATTTGCTCAGTTCAGCGGCCAAGGCTGTGCGCGAGGTCACTCCAAAAGCTCAAATTGTGCTCCATATCGAGCGCAGCGGCGATGCAAATTTGGCTAAACTGTTTTACCAGAAGATGGATGCTGCCAAAGTGGATTATGACATCATCGGCCTGAGCTACTATCCTTTCTGGCATGGCGATTTACCAACGCTGGCGGCAACGCTCAATATGCTGCGGGCTGGTTGGCCCAATCGGCCTGTGCACATCGTGGAGACGGCTTACTATTACCAGAATTTCCCCGCTTCGGCAGACGTAACCGACACGACAGACAAATGGCCGGCAACAGCTGCTGGCCAGCAGGCTTTCATAGAAGACCTTTGTGCCGAATTGGCCAAGCACAAAAATGTAATGGGCCTGTACTATTGGTTCCCCGAAGAAAATGGTAGCGGCGGAGCCACATATAGTGAAAAGAACTTGGTGCTGAAGACTTTTCAGAACCGTGGCCTGTGGAACAACAGTACACACAAGATGAATCCGGGGCTGCTGAAGATGAAGAATTTCATCAAGGCAAAACGCTTGGATGAGGTTAAAGACCTGATAGGCATTTATCTGGATAGGGAATAAAAAGACAACGCTGGCCATGAAGAAATACGGCAGATATACCTTGTTTGGTTGGACGTGGCGCACGCTGCTTGTGGTGTTGCTATGTCCGTTGGTATTACTTGCCGTATTGTCGGCATTGCTTTACGTGCCGCCCGTGCAGAAGTGGGCGGTTGACCAGGCTTCAGACTGGTTGAGCAAAGAAATGGGTATGCAGGTCAGCGTGGAGCGGGTATTGTTGAAATGTCCGCTTGACCTGAGCATGAACGGGATGCTGGCTATACAGGAATCAGACACGGTGCTTGATGCAGAGGAACTGAGACTCAGTGTGCAGTTTATGCCTTTGTTGGATGGTAATGTGGAAATCGATGATGTGCATCTGAGCAATACTAAACTCAACACCCGCTCGTTGGTGGAGGCTTGTTTAGTGAAAGGGTGTGTGGGCAGACTTTCGCTTGTTTCACATGGTATTAGTCTGAATGAAGAAACGGTGGTACTGAATCGTGTTCGTCTGAAGGATGCTGACTTGACTGTGGTGATGGCCGATTCTGTGCCTGAAGACACTACACCTTCCGAACCTGTCAACTGGACAATAGACCTGCGCGATGTGCAGATTGACAATGCCCGTTTGGCTTTGAGACTGGCCCTGCCATACGAGGCGACAGGTGTGAAAGCTGACACGATAGACAGCATACAGCATGTGCCCGTAATGGCATATATAGGCAAAGGGGAATTGAAAGGCTTTCTCGACTTGGGACAGGAGATTTACCGTGTTGACCACTTGATGCTTGCTGGGTCAGCGGCCAGTTATGGCGGCATGGTGGATGTGAATGCATTAAATGCTGCAATCGATTCTTTGGAATATCGAGGTACAGGTGATTTGCAGCTTGCACTCAACCAATTTGCTGCGAGTATTCATCCTACCATAGAGGGTGTGAACGAAGACTATGCCATCGTGATAGTAGAAACGAAGGCCCGTGTGGAGATGGATTCCACTTCGCTCAGAATACCTCAGTTCAGCTTGAAGACTGACGATTCTCGTTTGCAGATGTCTATGGGGATGGACTTCAATGCGTTTGACTCCATCAATCCCGGACAGTTCAAGATTGATGCACAGGCACAGGTTGGGCGTGGAGATATCCACTCGGCTATCTATGGTTTCATGCCTAAAGCTGATGCCAAGAATTTGAATGCAACGCTCAATCAGTATTTGCCTAAAAAGCCTATCCTGGCGCATGTGAAGGCAGAAGGCAATATGCAGCAGTTGGAAGTGAGCGTACTGGATGCGGCAATAGAGGGGTTTGCCAACTTGAAGTCGAATGCAAAGCTTGAGGACAATCAATTGTCGGCCAACGCTTTATTGAAAGCATTGGGCAGCACGATTAAGTTGGCGGCAGATTATCATTTGCAGAAAGATATTTACATGGCCGATTTGGACATCAAGAACCTGGTGGTCAATAAGTTTGTTCCGCTGGATGAACATTGCCTGATAAACGGCAGCTTGTTGGCAAGAGGGCAGGGCTTTGATTTCCTGTCGAAACAGACTTTTATGAATGCGATGATAGCGTTGCCAAATGCTCATTACGGAAAGATGGATCTGAGTACCGTCGCTGCTAATGCCACTCTGTGGCGCGGTGAACTGCTGGCCGACATAAACTGTGACAACGAGCAACTGAAGACCACGTTTGAGCTCATGGCGAACTTGGGCAATGTGATTTCAAACAGCATTGGCAAGTCGGTGAAAGAGAGTGTGGCGGGCAAGTTCCAGCTTAATCTGCCGTATGCTGATATTGAGGCGATGGGATTTATTGATACGACCATGGTTGTGAGTACCAATGGAACGGTGGATTTCTCCGTTGCCAACTGGAGTGGACGTCGGCCTGTCTTTCTGATTGATTCCAATGTGAATGGCTTGAAGGTGGTGACTTATCAGGACAGCATCACCACAACAGACTTTACGCTTCATGCCCTGACCACCACCGACAGCACAGCCCTGCGCTTCAACACGGGCGACCTGAAAGTTGACTTCGATTCGCCCAAGAATTTGTTTGCTTTATCGGAACAGGCGGAACGCTTTGCGACAGAACTGCAACATCAGCTGAAAACGCGGCAGCTTAATCTGAATACCATCAAGGAATACATGCCTATCTTGTATATGAATGCATACGCGGGTACGCAGAACCCCATTGCGCCCATTCTGGATGCATACGGCGTGAAGTTTTCAAACTTTGAACTTAATGCCCAAACGACACCTGAATATGGTCTTGTGGGGCATGGACATTTATATTCTCTCCAGTATGACACGATTCGCATCGACACGACCTATTTCAATATAGCGCAGGATTCTACAGTGCTAACCTATCGCAGTGGCATTATGTGCAATGACCAACCCATCTTCCCAGCCTTCAGGGCATACATGGATGGTTATGTCAGGCCCGACCGAGCCGATGCACACCTGCAGTTCTTCAATAAGCAAAACGAACAGGGTATAGACTTGGGACTTCATGCCACTATGGCTGATACGGTCATTGATGTAAGCCTTTACCCTGACCAGCCCATCATTGGTTTCCGCAAGTTTAATCTGAACAAAGAAAACTATGTGCGGCTGAACATGATTCCGTCGAAAGAAGAAGGTACGCCCCCCGATATGGGGACTATCTTGGCGGATGTCCGTTTGGCGTCTGTAACGGACAATTGTAAGATTACGCTTTCTGCCGATACTTTGGAAGAGGGGGAACAGCGGGCTGCGATTGACATCCAGAGCTTGAATATAGCCGATTTGTTGACGGTGATTCCGTTTATGCCCAGCATGGAAGGCTTGATTGACCTGAATGCCTCTTACGAGGTGACTGACGGCCAGTTTATGTTGCTGGGCGATATGACTGTCAACAAGTTTGTCTATGAAGATATGGCTGTGGGCGATTTGCATTCAGGTCTTATCTATACGCCAGAGGGAACAGCTGTGCACAATATTGATGCCACACTGGATTTCAACGATATCCCTGTGGCTACCTTGAACGGCTTTTATGATGCGACAACGCCCGAAGGCTATCTGGACTCCTATCTTGAACTGACCGACATTCCGCTCTCTCTGCTTTCCCCCTTTGTGCCCGACCAGATGATGGGTTTCAGCGGATGTATGGCTGGCAATTTGTCGGTGAAGGGAAACCCGGAGCAACTGGCCTTCAATGGCAAGGTGCTGACCAAGGATGTGCACATTCTATCCGACCCCTATTCACTGGATTTGCGTCTGGCCAATGATACGGCGCGCATTGTGGACAGCCGCATTTCCTTTGACCATTTCAAGATTTATGGTGCCGGCAGCAATCCGCTGGACTTCAATGGCTATTACGACTTTGCCGACTTCGAGAACATGTACATGGCTTTGTCGCTCTACGGTTACAATTTCAAGCTGATCGAGTCGAAGCGCACGCGCAAGTCCGTCTTGTTTGGCAATGTTTATGGCGATATCATGTTTCGTGTGAATGGCCCCTTGGACGACATGAGCATCCGTGGTGTAGTGAATGTGCTAAGCAAGACCGACATGACTTACATCATGGCTGAAAGTACGATTTCGCAGGGCGACCGCCTGGACGATATTGTCACGTTTGTCGATTTCAATGCACCGCCCGACACGACGACAGTCAAGCCCAAGGCTGTTGGTATTGACATGAATGTATCGTTGAAGATAGAGGAGGGGGCGAAATTCAACTGCGAATTTTCTGCCGACCGCCAGAGCTACATCATGGTGCGTGGTGGCGGTGGCATTACGATGGGCTATACGCCAGAGGGCGTGCTCCGTGTGCTGGGCCGTGTGACGGTGAACGAAGGTGAGATGAAGTATGCTTTGCCCATCATCCCCCTCAAAACCTTTACCATTGCCAGTGGCAGCTATGTGGAGTTTACGGGCGACCCCATGAACCCAACGCTCAACATTTCAGCTTCGGAGCGCACGAAGGCTTCTGTGGCAAGTGCTGGCTCCACTTCGCGTAGTGTGGTGTTCGATGTGGGCTTGAAGATTACCAATACGCTGAATAATATGGGTCTTCAGTTTACCATTGATGCCCCGGAGGACGGTTCTGTGAAGGATGAGTTGGCCAGTTGCACGGATGAAGAAAAGAACAAGCTGGCAGTAGCCATGCTGGCCACGGGCATGTATATTGCAGACTCCAACAATAGTTCCTCTGGCCTTAATGCCAATAGCGCGCTCAACAGCTTCTTGCAGTCGGAAATCAATAATATCACAGGCAAGGCTCTCAATTCGGTGGTGGACGTCAGCTTCGGCATGGACCAGACCACCTATTCCAATGGAGAAACAGGCACCGATTATTCGTTCAAGTTCTCCAAGCGCTTCTTCAGCGACAGACTCAGCGTTGTGATAGGTGGACGTGTGTCGGACAATAAGAATGTCAACCAGAATACGGGTGTCGGTTCATTCATCGATGACGTTTCCCTGGAATGGCGACTTGACAACAGCGCTACCCGCTATGTACGTCTGTTCCACGGTAAGGACTACAACAACATTGTGGAGGGTGTACTGGAGAAAAATGGTGCAGGTCTGCTGCTGCGCAAAAAGGTGGATAGAGTGACGGAGTTGTTCATCTTCGGCAAAAAGAAAAAGGAAAATGAAGCGAATGGAAATACGACCAAGACATTATAATAGGTATTGCACATTTGGTGCCTTGCTTTTCTGTGCGGCACTCACTCTGTTGTCTTCTTGCTCCACAACCAAGGCGCTGGGTGAAGACGAGATGCTCTATACGGGTATCAAGTCAGTCAATGTCGATGGTGAGCAGGGGACGAAAGAGGAAGCCGTTGCCCTGGAAGAGGTCAAAGCCGCGCTGGCATACCCTCCTAACGGCTCGCTTTTCGGAAGCTCCTCTTTGCGGAGCCCCTTCCCTATAGGTCTGTGGGTTTACAACGCGATGGCAGGGAAAGAACACAAGGGGCTGGGCAAATGGTTTTTCAATACTTTTGCAACCACGCCGACGACGATAGCTTCAGCCTCGCCAGATACCCGTGTGAAGGTGGCCAAGAATGTGTTGCAGAACTATGGTTACTTTCAGGGTGATGTGGATTATAAATTGCACACAGGAAAGAATCCCAAGACGCAAAAAATATCATACGATATTAAGTTGGGGCGGGCTTATCTGCTTGATTCCATCCGTTACGGATTTCCTGAGGTGGAAGACAGCATCATTCGTCAGACGGCAGCCGACAGTTATCTACATTCTGGCAAGCAGTTCTCTGTGGCTGATTTGCAAAACGAGAAGAATCGCCTGAACACGGAGTTCCACAACAACGGCTTCTATTATTACCGCACGGATTACATCAATTATTATGCCGACTCCATGAACATTCCAGGCAAGGTGAAATTGCTGGTTGTGCCCGACAGAACAATGCCTTATCGTGCCCAACATCCTTGGAAGATTGGCCGTCTGAGTGCGTATATCAGAAACAACAAGTCGATGGACCGTCTGAGGGCTTTTGATGACACACTTGTTTTCCGCCGTCTGACATTGGCATATCAGGGCAAGCGCATCCCCATTTCCCCGCGTGTGATGTTCCGTGGTTTTAAGTTCCGCTCTGGCCAGACCTATAGTGAAGAGAATGTATCGAACACGCTTTCTACGTTGGCCGGCATGAATATCTTTTCCAATGTGCAGTTTTCGTTTGCGCCGCGTGATACCACAGATACTTGCACGGTGCTTGATGTGCGTCTGGATGCCACGATGGATAAACTCATCGACATGGAACTGGCGTTCAACTTTACGCAGAAGAGCAACTCGCAGATTGGCCCCGACTTGGAACTGACCTTTGCCAAGCGCAATGCCTTCCACCGAGGCGAAACGTTGTCGCTGACCCTGAAAGGACTTTATTATTGGCAGACTACAGGGCGCATGAGCGGCCAGTCGAACCACACTGATACCTACGAGTGGGGAGCAGAAGGGGCTTACACGGTGCCCTGGATTGCCTTCCCGGGCTTGGTCAATCGCCGTCGCCGCTATCCTGTTTCCACGAAGTTCACCGCAGGGTTTACACGCTCCAACCTGGCCAATCTCTACCGCTACAACCGCTTGTCGCTGGGGGTGGACTACCACTTCCAGACCTCACGCTACGTCACCCACACCTTCACGCCGCTCAATATCGATCTGCTGGACATCCGGGAAGTTTCCGAGGCATATATGGAGGCTGGCAACAAATATAACTCTGTGCTGGAGAATCTGATGTCGGCATCTTACATCCCTTCGATGCAATACACGTTCAATTACAACAACTCATCGAATGCAGGGCTGAACGTGACCACCAACCTGACGGCCACCGTGAAGGAGGCTGGTAACATCATCAGTGCTGTTCAGGGTCTCTTCGGCCATAGTTTTAACGAACCATATAAAAATTTCATCTTCGATGAATACAGTCAGTTTATAAAGTTTCAGGTGGAGCTGCGTAACAAATTCAAACTGACCACCCGCAGCTGCATCGCCACCCGTGTTCTGCTGGGGGCGGTTCGCTCGTATGGCAATTCAACATTCGTGCCTTCCACCGACTGGTTCTATTCGGGCGGTGCCAACAGCGTGCGTGCCTTTGGTGCACGCTCCATTGGTCCTGGTGCTTACCACGACCCGGAAGATGACTACTACCTGTATCACAGTGGCGACATCCGCATGGAACTCAATGCCGAGTATCGCTTCCCCCTCTTTGGAAACCTTTTTGGGGCACTTTTCCTCGATGCAGGAAATGTGTGGGACTGGTACGACAAGGAGTCAGAAGGAACAGGGTTTGAGATTCTCCAGTTTCGTCCTTCCACCTTCCTCAATCAGTTGGCCTTAGGCACAGGTCTTGGTCTCCGTTTCGACATGGAGTTTCTGGTCTTGCGTCTCGATGTGGGCTTTGCCCTGCACGCACCTTACGACACAGGCAAATCAGGATACTTCAATATACCTAACATCTGGAAAGAAGGCAAGGCCATTCACTTTGCTGTGGGCTATCCGTTCTAATCTAATACAAAAGTTGCTCAATACATGGAATCTTCAGATAATATATTCCTCTACCCCCTGCTCTTTGAACCCAACCTGCACACCGTCGTGTGGGGTGGACATCAGTTGCGCCCCTATAAGGGCTTGCCATCCACCAAAGAACCTATAGGCGAAAGCTGGGAAGTGAGTGCTGTGCCCTCCAGCGTCAGCATCATCAGCAATGGAGCCTTTGCGGGGCGCGACCTCGTCAGTGTCATTCGTGAACACGGCGTGGCGCTTCTGGGCAAGGCTGTGTATGAACGCTATGGAGGTGAACTGCCTCTGCTGGTCAAGTTCATTGATGCCGCCGACGACTTGAGCATTCAGGTTCACCCCAACGATGAACTGGCTCGCCGCCGCCATGGCAAGAACGGAAAGACAGAGTGCTGGTACATCATTGATGCCAAGCCCGGAGCTTATCTCTACGCTGGTCTGAAGGAGCGCATTACGCCATACGAATACCAGCAGCGTGTGGCCGATGGCAGTATCACGCAGGTGCTGGCCAGGCACGAAGTGAAGCCTGGCGACGTGTTCTATCTGCCCGCTGGCCGCATCCATGCTATCTGTGGCGGCATCCTGCTGGCCGAGGTGCAGCAGAGCAGCGATGTGACCTATCGCATCTTCGACTACAACCGCCCTGGCCTTGATGGCAAGCCACGCGAATTGCACACCGAATTGGCTCTCGAGGCCATCGACTTCAATGTGGAGGATGAATACGGCACGCTCTACAACGAAGCGTCCAACCGCGCCAATCCCTGCATCGAGTCGCCTTTCTTCAAGGTGCGCGTGGTGAACACTACAGGCCCGTTCCATCGTAACCTCGTCAAGTACGATTCTTTCATCATTACCATGTGCATTGATGGCGATTGTGAACTGCGCATCCGCCAGACGGGCGATTCCGTCCTCTTGCGCAAGGGGCATACCTGCCTTGTGCCGGCGTGCATTGCCGATTATGATGTGCTTCCCCAAAATAAAGAGGGCAAGACGCGCCTCTTGGATGCCTACATCGACAACAAAGACCGCAGCCTTGCCCGCAAGGTGACTCGCTTCCTGCACATCAGCAAGAAGTGAGGGCATGTATAATGTACGATGTACTATGTACGATGTATGATGTACTATGTACGATGTAGAATTTCCGCCATCTCCTTCCGCTTCTTGGGTGTGGCCTCCACGGCAGGGTAGCCAATGGGGATAATGACAGCAGGCTCTTCGTTCTCAGGAAGGGCGAAGAGATGCTTGGCTAATGCGGCGTCGAAGTTGCATACCCAGCAGGTGCCCAACCCCTGTTCGGTGGCGGCCAGGCAGAGGTGCTCCACGCCGATGGCAATGTCAATGTCGCCATGCCGCTTCCCGTCGGCACGCACCCATTCCTCGTCGTGCAGGATAGATGCAAGGATATAGACGGGGGCCGTGTTGAACCATTCGCGGCCATAGCACTGCTGTAGCCGTGCTTTCCCCTCGGCATCGTCAATCACGCGGAACAGCCAGGGCTGGCGGTTCACAGCTGATGGAGCCATGCGCACGCACTCCATCACGTAATTCAGTTTCTCTTTCTCTACAGGCTTCTCCTCATAGCCTCGGCAGCTGTAGCGGCTGCGGACAAGTTCTAAAAAAGTCATTTCTCTGTTGTTATAAAGGTTGTAATCGATTTGGCTGGTAATGCAATCTTGTTGGCCTTCGTAGTGCCGACAGGCTTCAGGCTTTCGCCCTCTGCATCCGAGGTGCGATAGGTCTGCAGCTTGTTCTTTTGGGGCAAACCCTCCAGGGCAATGTGCTGCGCCGTTTCGCTGTAGTTGATGGCCACAAACACAAGGCTTCCATCGGCATTGCGATAGGCCGAAAGCATCACGCCGAAGGGGTCGCCATCGCCGCCCGCGACCTCAAGCCGCACGGCTCCAGGCCGAATGAAACGGCTGTAGTTGCCCAGTGCCCAAAGGAGCTTCGAGTCGCGCACCATGTTGGTACGCACCGCGCCCAGTCGGCGTCCGCCCCCTTGTCTGCGTGGCGACCCAATGCGCTCGCCCTCGCGATACATGCGCAACAGGCCGTCGCGATAGTTGCCGCCAGCGGCTCGCCACCACTGCCAGCTGCGGGCCTGTGCCACCGTGAGGTCGTAGTGGATGACGCGGGCCACGTAGAGGGCTGTCTTCATGGAAAAGTCGTAAGGCGTGCCGCCGCCAATCTCCGTGTCATTGCCCATGATGCACAGTTCGGTCATCCAGAAGCCAATGTCCGATGCAGCCCGCCTGTTCACCTTGTCGAACTCCGCAGCCAGACGGCGGCGGTAGCCGTAAAGCCCCTTCTGTTCGTAGTCCGCGTCGCCGGGGCGGAGCACAGGCGTGTTGGTCCAGTAGGAGTGCCCGGCCATCACGTGGGCAATGTTTGGCAGGTTGCCCACGTAAGTATCCGCAGAATCGGGGTTCCAGAAGCACTGAATTTCATTGCCGCGTTGCCAGTCCGCCTCGTATATGCCCATCATGCAGCGGAAGTCGCTTGATTCGTTCACCAAAATCTTGGTTTGCAGCTTCCTTTCGGCGAACTCCTTGCTCATGGCACGTGCCAGCCGTGCTACCTCGCGATTGGTGGCCGGCGAACCCTCCTGCTTCGGCCCTTGCCAGTTCCAGTGGCCGTCGGGCTCGTTCACGGGGCACAGATAGTCGAAGCGTATGTCGTCCTCCCGCTCCGCCTGTTCCATCATGTTGGCGGCATACTTGTCAAAGTCCTCGTAGGCATCTGCCCGCAGGTTCAGCGTGCCGCCGCGCCCCGTGTTGGTGCCCAGACCGTTTTGTGTCAGTTGCACGGGCGGCGTGTTGAAGAACGCCAGGAACGTGGGCACGCCGCGCTCCTTGGCCAGCCGCAGAAACCGCCGCTGCCCTGTCTGGTGGGAGAAATATTCCGTGCGCGTGTCATAATTGATTTTGGCCGAATCGCCCTGTGTGGCGCTACCGGCCCCTGCGTTAAATCGCCAGATGGAGAGGCCGATGCCTCGTGGCTGCCCGTCCGCGCCTGTTTCCGTGGAGAACAGCCAGTCGGCCACCTGCCGCTGCACCGAGTCGGCCCACAGTCCTATTTGCCACATGCTCCAGGCATCGCTGGCCCCGAAGCCGTCAATGGGCTGACACTCGCGCCCCGTGAGGGCAAACGTGGTCACCTTTTCCGCTGCGGCCCGCTGTGCCAACAAAGCCAGGCACAGCACACAGGCCAAAAGTTGTCCGTTTTTCATGCTATAAATGTGTGAAAGTAAAATGCCCAGCTGCAAAGATACAGTTTTTTTCTGAAACACCTGCCGCCCCCGGCGAAAATTTTTTCCTTCCAGCAAAACCTCGCTGAAAATTTTGCGGTTTTCTGGAAATGTTGTTACTTTGCAGCAGAAACAAAGGAGGATAGCGCATGAATCCATTTGACAAGCTACCAAAGCGTCGGTATCCGTTGGGGATACAGACCTTTGAACGTATCATAGAAGAAGGCTATGTCTATGTAGATAAGACCGATTTGGTATGGGAATTGGCCCACACCGCACCATTTGTGTTCCTTAGCCGTCCGCGCCGCTTTGGCAAGTCGCTGCTCACGACCACGCTATGCTCTTACTTCCGTGGCGAGCGTGAGTTGTTTGAAGGACTGAAAATCATGGACTACGAGACGGAGTGGACGCAGTACCCTGTCATCCATCTGGACATGAGCTTTGCAAAGGCACAGGCCACGGCAGAAGCATTGAGCCAGGCGATTGGTCGCCTTGTGGAGTTGTATGAAGACAAATATGGTGCCCATCCGTCGGAGAAGACCCCCGGTTCACGCTTGGCGGGTGTGATTCGTCGTGCATACGAGCAGACTGGCCGCAAGGTGGTGGTGGCTATCGACGAGTACGATGCCCCCTTGCTGGATGTGCTGCACGAGCATGAACGGCTGGAGGCCTACCGCCAGGTGATGCAGGAGGTCTATACGCCGCTGAAGGCCAGCGAGGCATACCTGCGCTTCTGCTTCATCACGGGCATCACGAAGTTCTCTCAGCTGAGCATCTTCTCTACGCTGAACAACCTGAGCAACGTTTCGATGCAGCCCCAGTTCGCCACCATCTGCGGCATCACCGAGGCGGAGCTGACCACCGTGCTGGCCGAGGACATCGCCATGCTGGCCGAGGCATACGAATGTTCCCCGGAGGAAATGCACCAGAAGCTGAAGCTGGCCTACGACGGCTACCACTTCTCGGAAAATATGCACGATGGGCTATATAATCCCTTCAGCCTCATCAAGGCGTTCATGTACCAGAAGATTTCCAACTACTGGTTCGACAGCGGCACGCCCACGTTCCTGATTCGCCAGATGCAGCATTTCCGCACGGACATCACGGGGCTGGACGACATCGAGGCACCGGCGATGGCTTTCGACCGTCCCACCGAGGCGATGGAGGATGCCCTGCCGCTGCTCTATCAGAGCGGCTACCTGACCATCAAGGGCTACGACCGCAATACGGACACCTACCACCTCGCCATCCCCAATCAGGAGGTGCGCATCGGCTTCGTGCAGGGCCTGATACCTGCATACGTCGGACTGGGCTCCAGCAACGTGCAGATGGGCTTTGCCCTGAAGTTCTGGCGGGCCCTGCGAATGCAAGATCTCAACCTTGCCCTTACCGAACTGCAGACCTACCTTGCTGGCATCCCCTACGTGGAGGGCTTCAAGAAGAAGCTTGCCGAAGCCGCCACGGCTGAAGGCTTCTACGAATACACGCTCTACCTCATTTTCTCCTTGCTGAACGCCTACGTGCGCACGCAGGTGAAATGCCGTGGCGGACGCATCGACGTGGTTGTCCACATGCCCGACACCACCTACGTGCTGGAGCTCAAGACCCGTGGCACCGCCCAGGAGGCACTGGCCCAGATAGACGAGCGCGGCTATGCCTTCCCCTTCCAGGCCGCTGGCAAGCCTGTGGTGAAAGCCGGTCTCCTCTTCAATATGGACACTCGCACCTTAGACGATTGGGTGATAGGCCGATAGCGGCAAATCCCCTTATAAGTTCCCTTCCAAAGCCAAAAGGCTGACAAGGGCATAGGCAGGGCCTGTAAGTTGGCGGAGTGAAAACAACCCCGAAGGGGTAGTAGAGGGGTTCTGCCGCCCTTTCAGAGTGATTTTATATCATTTTACAAATACTTTCTTTCCATTGATGATATTGATGCCTTTCTGCGGTTCTTTTAGTTGCAAACCACTGAGATTAAAGATATGCAGTGGAACCGTTTCAGCAGCAATATTGTCAAGACCCATTGATGGGCTAATGTGATATTCATATTTGTCAGGCTTCGTCTCCTTTTGTTCAGGCGAGACCAGCAGGGCATTGTCAATGGTGATTACACCCCCGTTGAAAGAGTTGTCGGCCTTCAGTGTGACAGTAATGATTCCGCCGCTCGTTCCGCTGATGAGCGCGTTGCTGCTGGAGTAGAGCAGGAAACGGTATGTGCCGCCGTCCACCTCGTTTGCATCGAGCGTGTGCTTGCGCCAGTTGGTGCGTTCACCCATGTCAATGTCAAGGTCGCCGCCCGCAGTTTTGATGCTCAGGCCCTGCGGCAGATGCAGGTCAAACTGTACGAGCGTCAGCTCATCGTTTGGATTGTTCAGGTTGATGGTCATGGTCTTTGTCTCTCCAGCCTTGATGCTGAAAGGCTCAATGGACAACGATGCAATGTTGGGAGTTGGTGGAGTAACTGTTCCGATGGTATATTCATAGGCGCTTGGCTTCGTCTCCTTTTGTTCTGGCGAAACCAGCAGGGTGTTGTCAATGGTGATTACACCCCCGTTGAAAGAGTTGTCGGCCTTCAGCGTGACCGTAATGATTCCGCCGCTTGTTCCGCTGATGAGCGCGTTGCTGCTGGAGTAGAGCAGGAAACGGTATGTGCCGCCGTCCACCTCGTTTGCATCGAGCGTGTGCTTGCGCCAGTTGGTGCGTTCACCCATGTCAATGTCAAGGTCGCCGCCCGCAGTTTTGATGCTCAGGCCCTGCGGCAGATGCAGGTCAAACTGTACGAGCGTCAGCTCATCGTTTGGATTGTTCAGGTTGATGGTCATGGTCTTTGTCTCTCCAGCCTTGATGTCGAATGGCTGGATGGAAAGATGGGCCTCGTTTGATATAGGAACATCGGGCCCTTCTTGTTCCATCTCTATAATATTAGGGAAATCTTTCCATACTTTTTTTTGCTGATATTTTGCTTTTGTGCCGTATGGGACATATAATGTAATGCCCGACAGATTGCAGCCGCCGAAAATTGTCCATCCTGACTTGGCAGACGGTTCCTCCGATAAATCAAACGGCTCTTTTATGAAAGAAGTTATCGTTTTTAATTGGTCGCAACACGAAAAGGCCCCGTCCTCGATAGTCGTAACCTTTGCTGGAATCCTGATGGACTCGATACGTGACTCATGAAAAGCATGACTGCCTATAGATTCAACATTGTCTGGTAAAACCATGTCCTTGATACCACAGTCAATAAAAGCATCCGCTTCGATAAAACGAAGGGGGTGAGGCAAATTGATTTTAGTGATGTCAAAGCACATGGAAAAAGCACCTAATCCTATACCAACAACAGTATAACCGTTAACTTCTTCCGGTATGGTGATTTCACCAATAGTCCGCCAATCAATAGCATTGGGATCTGTACTGGTTCCTTTATAATTGTCTGGCGTATTAGAACCCACTTGGCAAGTTTTTGCCGTTTCGTCCAGAACCATGAATGTCATCTCCACACCTTCCTCTGTTTGTGCAGTAAAGACTGTGTTGGCTGTACTCCGTTGAGCTTTAGCCTTTCTCTCAGGAGCAGATGCACGCCCCAAAATGATGTTGCATAACGCCACAATGTCTGTTCCGTTGACCTTTCCGTCGGCATTCACATCAGCAGCTGTTGTTTCTGCTTGCTTCCCAAGGATTATGCTGGCTAAGGCCACAAGGTCTGTACCATTCACTGTGCCATCACCATTCACATCGCCCCGTAGCGTGGGTTCTGGGTCGTCGTTCATTTCCACAATATTCTGGAAAAGCCACCAACCAGAGGTCGATCCATATTTCTCCTTGCACCCCTTGGGCACATAGAGCGTGGCTGAGGTCCATTTCCAATGTGCCCCACGCACATTTATGGATGTTCCAGGCAGTGTGTCTGTATCAAATGCCGTATCATTCAAAGGAAATGGTTCTTCAATATAGGATTTTACAGATTTTAGATTGATGCAACCTCTAAATGCGGCATAGCCAATTTTCTCCAAGGACGAGGGGAAAACGATATTCTCTAAATTATAGCAATCTTGAAAAGCACAAATATCAATTTCCTTTACCCCTTCATCAAGGTTCAAGGAAACCAAGCCCGAATATTCAAATGCACCCACACCAATCGTTTTTACCGAACTTGGGATGCTAATGCTTTCTAACCCGCTACAACCATAAAACGCATCCGTTCCAATTTCTACCACGGATTCTGAAAAGTTAACGGCAGCCAATCCTGTACAGCCTTGAAATGCATATTGTCCAATAGTTGTGGTGGTTTCGGAAATCGTAACAGCGGTAAGTTTTGTGCAGTCAAGGAACGCTTGTTTCCCTATGCTTACAACCGAATACCCATTGACTGCCTTGGGGATGGTAAACTCACCTTTAGCCGTCTGTGGCACATAGTATAGTTCACAGGTCTTATTGTTCCCGTCAACATACTTAAAGTGGACATCAGCACCACTTGGAAGAACCGCATGGAAATCTCCTGGCTCAATGGTTGAAAAGGATTTTTGCAAAATGTCGCTTCCTATGCAATCGCTCTTCACCGCAAAAGCACTGAGGTTGTATTGTATATTGGCTTTGGTTGAACCATTTCCTCCCTTTTGCCAACCATTGCCTGTAGCATAATAGATTGTTGCATCTGGGTCACTGGCCTTTAGGGTAACAGATGTTCCCCGAGGTATTCTTTTCCCTGGGTCATCTGTTAGTTCAATGGCAAGTTTTGTGCTATTGGAAGCTGTGACAGTTACATGATAGATGATTCGCACATACACATTAGCTCTTTTCCCATCAATTGAATATCTGGAAATACATCCTATCGTATATTGTATGGTACTGGTCCCTGGAGTTACCCCGATAATGTCACATTCCGTTGAAGCCCCTATAGAGTTCCCATCGAAGTCTTTGCGATAAGAAACCTCATCTGTACGAATGATTATAGCATGACTATCAGCGTCGGTTTTATTTCCACCATAATCAAAGAAACCGTAAGTAGGAGAGCAATATTGATAATATTGCAAAAAGCCACTATCATCTCTGTGGTTTAACGTTATCTTCTCCCCTGTTTTTATCGTAATGTATTTGTTTCCAGAATATTCATAAGAACTTGGAAATACATAAACGATTGTAGCTTGTGACACGATTGTACTCATCACCAGCATCATCAGCCAAACAAGGTTTCTTTTAAGTAATAGTTTCTTTTCCATGTTGGTATTATACGTCCTCCCAGCCCCATGAAGACATTAGATAAGACATGAGAAGCGTGGAACTGTATGTCCACATCTCCAAGCTGAGGGTCGTAGGAAATACCCAAGAAAGTAAGATTGTGTTGACAGTTCCACGCGATTGCGTGAAGCCATCATGCTATCTTTTCTTTCTTTAAGTAACTCCGTGCAACGCACGAGCTTCCTCAAAACATTCTGCAATGATTGAAAATTTCCTACGTTTTCAGCTTGCAAGAAAGAGCATAACGCTTCTGTTTTTTTGATATGTCACGACACAAAGGTGCCGCGCCAGATGTTTCCATCCAGCCGCTGCAAATGTATGAGTATTTTTTTTAACCACAAAAGGATTAGGAAAAAATCTTCGGGAAAGGGCGGGAAAAGTGTGGGCTTGAATGTTTTTTTTGATGTATAGACACGGGGGCGTTCATTCTCTTTACGGAAAATCTCGCTGAATATTTTGCGGTTTTCTGAAATAAGAGTAACTTTGCCGAAAATTTCAGTCTATGGCTAAAGAATTCATTGTTATCAGTCGCCAGGACGCGACAGCACGCACGGGTTCGCCCTATATCAACCTGAAGTGCGCGAACCTGCAGGAAGTAGATAATATCTGCGTGTGGAACACGACGAAGACGCAAGGACCCAAGGTAGGCCAGCTGGTCACCTTCATCAATATCAAGGAGAATCAGGGCAAGAAGTCTGCCGAACAGTTCGACATGATTGTGGGCAAATTCCCCACAGAGGAGCATCCGCTCTACAAACTCATTCCGCGCCCCATCAAGCGGAAGCTGTGGGACGACACGATGGAGAAGCTGCTATCGTTCTGCACCGACGAGAAACTTGCGGGCATCATCAAGAAGTATGCCGCCTCGCTGTTCGACCCCTACAGCAAATATCCTGCGGCCACCAATGTGCACCACGCCTTCCCCGGCGGACTGCTCAACCATACGTGGCAGATGCTGCACATGCTGGAGGGCATCTACCCCTGCTATCCCTATCCCGACGAAATCAAGGTGGAGCGTGTCATCCTGGCCATCCTGTTCCACGACTGGGGCAAGCTCTGCGAGTACAACGTGGAGGGCGAGAACCAGGAGAACCGCTTCCTGCTGGGGCACATCTACATGTCGGCCAACTACCTGAACGGCATCTTGCGTGAAGAGGGGGTGGAGAAGCGCGAAATCAACCTCATCGTCCACTGCGTGCTGGCCCACCACGGCGAAATGGAGTTCGGCTCGCCCGTCCTGCCCTGCATCCCCGAAGCGTCGCTGGTGAACTATCTTGACAACCTCTCGGCCAAGGCCGACGTGTATCACACCACGGGCAACATGGAGAAGTCGTTTGCCTTGGGCACCAACGTAATAAAGGCATAACCAACGTAAAAAAAACTCATAAACTCAAAAACGTAAAAACTCAACCTTATGGCAAAGAAAGCATTACTGATGATTCTCGACGGATGGGGAATCGGAAACAAAGGAAAGGGAGACGTCATCTACCAGACACCCACTCCCTACATGGACTATCTGAACGCCACCTATCCGCACTCCCAGCTGCAGGCCAGCGGCGAAAATGTGGGTCTGCCCGACGGACAGATGGGCAACTCCGAGGTGGGACACCTCAACATCGGTGCCGGACGCATCGTATATCAGGACCTGGTGAAGATTAACCGCGCCTGTGCCGACGGCAGCATCCTGCAGAACCCCGAAATCAAGTCGGCCTACGGCTACGCCAAGGAAACAGGCCACGCCGTTCACCTCATGGGCCTGACCTCCACGGGCGGCGTGCACTCCAGCTTCGACCACATCCTGAAGCTGGTGGACATCGCCAAGGAATATGGCATCCAGAACTGCTACGTGCATTGCTTCATGGACGGACGCGACACCGACCCCAAGTCGGGCAAAGGCTTCATTGCCGACCTGCAGAAGCACATCGACCAGGCGGGCACAGGTGCCATCGCCAGCATCATTGGCCGCTTCTACGCCATGGACCGCGACAAGCGCTGGGACCGCATCAAGGTGGCCTACGACCAGCTCATCGAAGGCAAGGGCCGCCAGGTGACGGACATGGTGGAGGGTGTGCAGTCATGCTACGACAGCCACACCGAAGAGCACAAAAACACAGACGAATTCATGGAGCCGCTCATCAACGCCAACGTGGACGGGCGCATCAAGGAGGGCGACGTGGTCATCTTCTACAACTACCGCAACGACCGCGCCAAGGAACTCACCGTTGTGCTCACCCAGCAGGACATGCCGGAACAGGGCATGAAGACCATCCCCGGCCTGCAGTACTACTGCATGACGCCCTACGATGCGTCGTTCCAGGGCGTGCACATCCTCTTCCCCAAGGAGAACGTGGAGAACACGCTGGGCGAATACATCAGCAGCAAGGGCCTCCGTCAGCTCCACACAGCCGAGACGGAGAAGTATGCCCACGTCACCTTCTTCTTCAACGGCGGCAGGGAACAGCCCTTCGAGGGTGAAGACCGCATCCTGGTGAACTCGCCCAAGGTGCCCACCTACGACATGAAGCCCGAAATGTCGGCCTACGAAGTGAAGGACAAGCTGGTGGAAGCCATCAAGACCGGCAAATACGACTGGATTGTGGTGAACTTCGCCAACGGCGATATGGTCGGCCATACAGGTGTCTATGAAGCCATCGAAAAGGCCGTCGTGGCCATCGACCAGTGTGTCAACGAGGTGGTTGAAACAGCCAAGCAGATGGACTACGAGACCATCATCATTGCCGACCACGGCAACGCCGACAATGCGCTGAACCCCGACGGCACAGCCAACACGGCCCACTCGCTCAACCCCGTCCCCTTCATCTATGTCACCGAGAACAAGCAGGCCCGCGTGAAGAACGGCGTGCTGGCCGACGTGGCTCCCTCCATCCTCCACATCATGGGCTTGGAGCAGCCCAAGGAGATGACTGGCCACTGCCTCATTGAGGACTGAGTGTTGCAATATTACATCGCCACTGTCGCGACCATCTTTGGTTGTTGCAGTGGCGATGTTTTGTTATGTGTGAGGCTATGTTTGGCTACACTGAGCACTAAGCTTCGTGCTGATTCTTATACAGTCGGACCAGACCGTAAAGCAAGGCTGGCAACAGCAGGTAGCCCACGTAGAACAGGGTGAGCCAGCTAATGGCCAGATAGACCAGCATGGCGATGCCGACCAGCTGGGACAGGTAGGCCACGCCGGGCAGGAAGTAGAAGTGGTGATAGACTTCATCGCAGACGGCGATGAACGTGATGATGACCAGCCACGTCAGCACGACCAGCAGGGCCATGACGGGGGGCAGCACCAGGGGATTGAGCGAGGGGTGGTAGTAGTACTCCTGCCAAAATTCGGGCACGAAGTTCTGCACCGAGGCATACAGGCTGGCCATGAGTGCCACCAGGGCGACGAAGAGCAGCGGGTAGGGCGAGTCCATGTCGTCTGCTCTTAGCAGTCTGAGTTGGCGGCTTTTTCTCTGGTGCAGCAGGAAGCTGGTCAGGCCAATGGCGGCCAGCAGCGACATCCAGATGCCTCTCCAGCTTTGCAGCCAGTAGAGCATTTCGCTGATGGGGTCGTCGGGGCTGATGCCGGCGAGCAGTTCTTTTTCGGCTATCCATCCCATGGTCTGCTGGTCGTGGGCCACCTTCACCCAGATGGTGTCGCCCACCGTGGCGATGGCTGCCACCACGATGATTTCGTCAGCATACACGCGGCAGGTGTCTTGCACCAGGTCGCCCTCGCGGGGTACCAGTGTGAGGGAGTCGCTCTTTACGACGAAGTTGAAGTTTTCGCTGTAGTGGTGCGTCAGACGGAACATCAGCGAATCGACCTGCTGGGGCGTGAGGTCGAGCAGGGTGCTGTCAGGTCGGGCTTGCGCCGTGTCAACAATGTTGACAATGGTGTCCTCCATGGGGCTGACTGCCGCCCCCTCGCCGCCACCTACACAGCTACAGAAAATGAAGAAAGTGAGCAGCAGCGGCAGGACTTTCATCAGGCACCGGCTGCAGTCAAAAGCCAGCTTCAGCACTTTGCCGTTCTTCAGCCGCAACGCCCAGTCGCTGGGCTTCGCTCCTTCCTGCAGGCATTGGCCCAGTTGGCGGCGCAGGCAGTACTTGGTCTGCATGAGCGGCGTGGCCGGGTCGTGTGTCAGTTCGTAGGGCTTTTCCATTGGAATGGCGACGGGCTGGTGCTGCCATTCCAGTTGAGGATATTGTTTCGTGCGCTCGGCATCGAGCAGGGCCACGAGTTCGCGCCGCCATGCGGCCCACTGACTGACAGGCACAAAATGTTCTTTTGTCCAGTGGATGCTGATGTGACGTGCTTCGTACAGGGTGCCGCCCAGCTTGCTCAGCTGGCGGCGCACGTTCTCGGCCTGTGGCGTATTGGCCGGGCTGCAGGTCTGGACATCAATGGGGAGTTCCACCTGGATGCCCTCTTCGCTGGTCATGCTGATATGGTCGTCGAACACGTCGATGTCTGTCCAGACAGCGCGTTCAGCCGTGGGCTTGGCCAGGAGCTTTTCCCACTCCACGTCGAAGTTGCGGTAGTATTGCACACCTTTCCGGGGACGGAACTGCGCGGCGTTGTTCACGCGGAACCCCACCAGCTGCCCCGCCTCGTCGAAGTAGCACAGTCCGTCGCCGTTGTGCAGCTCATTCGGCATGACCCCTATGGGTTCCCCCTGCGATTTGGGTGTGTCGATGTTGGCATCGGGCCGTGACACATCCTTGACAAAGCCACGGTTGAAGCTCTTCCGCATGTTGGGCTGGAACTTCAGGCGCACATGGCCGCTGGCCTGTCGGCAGAACTGGTCGGGATGGCGGCGGATCACCGCGTCGAGGGCCTGGCTGTAGGCCGCCGTGATGTTCTTCACGTAGGCCATGTCCTTCAGCCGCCCCTCAATCTTCAGGGATGTTGCGCCGGCCAGGAGCAGCGCTTCCAGGTTGTCAATCTGGCAGTTGTCCTTCAATGACAGCAGGTGCTTGTTCCTGACGACGGGCTTGCCGTCCGCCAGCAAATCCATCTCCATGCGGCACACCTGTGCACATTCGCCACGGTTGGCACTGCGGCGGAACAGGGCTTCGCTCACGTTGCACCTGCCGCTGAGTGACACGCAGAGTGCGCCGTGGACGAACACTTCGAGGTTTGTTTGTGGACAGGCTCTGTGAATGTTGGCTATATCGTCCAGAGTCAGTTCCCTGGCCAGCACCACTTGCGGAAAGCCCAGCTCCGCCAGCCGTTGCACCTTCTCCGCCGTGCGGTTGTCCATCTGTGTGCTGGCGTGCAGCGGAATCGGCGGCAGACGGAGGCCGAGCAGCCGCAGGTCCTGCACAATCAGCGCATCCACCTTTGCCTCCCACAGCTGCCAGCAGAGCCTTTCCGCCTGCGGCAGCTCGTCGTCGTAAATGATGGTGTTCACCGTCACATAGACCCTCGCCCTGTACTGGTGGGCAAAGGCCACGAGCCAGGCGATGTCGGCCACCGAATTGCCAGCCGCCGCCCGTGCCCCGAATTGTGGTGCACCAATGTACACGGCATCGGCACCGTGGCGCACGGCCTCGATGCCAATGTCTGCCGTGCGGGCAGGGGCAAGCAGTTCAATCCTTCGCATCGCTCTGCTACTCCGTGATTTCGTCAATGTTGTAGGGTGTTTCCTGATAGACGTAGTAGTTCAGCCAGTTGGTGTAGAGCAGGTTGGCTGCAGCTCGCCAGCGGACAATGGGATGCTGGGTGGGGTCGTCGTTGGGATAGTAGTGAGTGGGGATGTTGATGGGGAGGCCCTTCTTCACATCGCGCTTGTATTCGCCGTCCAGCGTGAGCGGAGAGTATTCCAGGTGGCAGGTGATGAAGAACTCGCGGCCATGCCGTGCTTCTACAATGGTGACACCTGCCTTGTCGCTTTCTGCGATGATGTCAAGCCCAGGCACCTTCTCGATGTCCTCTCGCCGCACTTCGCAGTGGCGGCTGTGCGGGGCATAAAATTCGTCGTCGAAGCCCCGGAAGATGGGCAGTTCGGGTGCCAGCATCTTGTGCTTGAACACGCCGAACATCTTGGCTGGCAGGTTGTATTTGGGCACGCCGTAGAAGTGGTAGAGGGCGGCAACGGCTGCCCAGCACACATAGATGGTGCTGGTGACGTGGCTGTGTGCCCAGTTGAACACGTCTTGCAGTTCCTCCCAATAAGTCACATCTTCATAGTTGATGAACTCAAGCGGTGCGCCTGTCACGATGAGGCCATCATACTTTTCCTTCTTCATGTCCTCGAAGTTACGGTAGAAGGCCATCATGTGTTCGATGGGCGTATTCTTCGAGGTGTGCGACTTGATTTTCATGAAATCCACCTGAATCTGCAAGGCCGAGTTGCTGAGGATGCGGATGAAGTCGGTTTCGGTGGTGATTTTCAAGGGCATCAGGTTGAGCATGGCTAGGCGGAGCGGACGTATCTGCTGGCTGTCGGCTCGCTTGTAGCCCATGGTGAATATGTTTTCATGCTTCAGTTCTTCAATGGCTGGCAGCAGGTCGGGAAGTATCAGTGGCATGTGTTCATTAGCTAATTATGTTCAACATCTTGATGGTGGCCTTGATGGCAGCCTCTGTCTGGTCGGCATCCAGGGCACGGGTGCGGTAGGTCTTGCCCTCGTATGTCCAGGTGATGGTGGTTTGCACCAGGGCATCGGTGCGTCCGCCTGGCGGAATGCTGACCTGGTAGTTGGTGAGCCAGGGGAAGGTGCGTTCCAGCTTGTTCTTGTAGATGTGGCGCACAGCACGCACAAAGGCATCGTACATGCCATCGCCCATCGCGCTCTCTTCATACGTCGCGCCGCCCACATCCAGCTTCACCGAGGCCATGGGCTTCAGGCCGTAGGCCGTGCTGACCATGTAGCTCAAGAGCTTCACCTTGTCGTCGGGCGCGCTGTGCTTCAGCACGTCGCTCACGATGTAGGGCAGGTCCTCCTGCGTCACCAGCTGCTTCTTGTCGCCCAGCTCGATGATGCGGTCGGTCACACGGCGCGTCTGTTCGGGCGTAAGTTCCAGTCCCAGTTCTTCCAGGTTCTTCAGGATGTTGGCCTTGCCGGAGTTCTTGCCTAAGGCATATTCGCGCTTGCGTCCGAAACGCTCGGGCAGCAGGTCGTTGCAGTAAAGCCCCATCTTGTTGTCACCGTCGGCGTGTACGCCAGCCACCTGTGTGAACACGCTTTCGCCGATGATGGGCTTGTTGGGCGGAATGGCAATGCCGGAGAGGTTCTCCACCAGCTTGCTCGCTTCGCCCAGCATCGCTTCGTTGATGTTGGTGCTCACGCCGAGGTGGTCGTTCAGTATGGCCTGCACACTGCTGAGCGGCGCATTGCCAGCCCTTTCGCCCAGGCCGTTCACAGCCGTGTGGACAGCTCGGCAGCCGGCCTTCACGGCGGCCAGCACGTTGCTCGTGGCCAGGTCGTAGTCGTTGTGGGCGTGGAAGTCAAAGTGCAGGGTGGGGTAGCGGCTTACCATCAGTCCGATGTACTGAGCCGTGAGCATGGGGTTGAGAATGCCCAGCGTGTCGGGCAGCATGAAGCGCTGGATGCCTTCGTCCTTCAGTGCATCAACGAGGCCAAACACATAGTCGGGCGAATCCTTCATGCCGTTTGACCAGTCTTCCAGATACAGGTTCACGCTGATGCCCAGTTCCTTGGCGTATACCACAGAGCGGCGAATGTCGCTGACGTGCTCCGCCAGCGTCTTCTTCAGCTGGAAGGTGCAATGCCGCTCGCTGCCTTTGCAGAGCAAGTTGATGTGGCGGCACCCCGTGTCGTGAATCCAGTCGAGCGACGTGGTGCCATCGACAAAGCCCAGCACCTCCACGCTGTCCAGCTTGCCCGCCTGCCGGGCCCAGCGGCATATCATGCTGACCGCCTCCTTTTCGCCGTCGCTCACACGTGCGCTGGCCACCTCGATGCGGTCAACGCCCACCTGGTGCAGCAGCATCCGCGCAATGAGCAACTTTTCATGGGGTACGAAGCTGACGCCATTGGTCTGTTCGCCGTCGCGCAGCGTCGTGTCCATGATTTCTATCTGTCGTTTTTCCATTTACATAGATGGTTTTGGGCTGCAAAGGTACGAAGTTTAATTGAAAATTGAAAATTGAAAATTGAAAATTGAATCTCAGCCGGTGACGAAGATAAAAAACAGACCGATTTTCAATTTTCAATTTTCAATTTCTTACATCAATTTTCAATTTTCAATTTTCAATTTCTTACCGCCCACAATGTAGATGCCGCGTGGCAGGTCGGAGAGACGCTTTTCGCCCGCTGAAACCTGTCGGCCCTGCATGTCGTAGATGGGTTGGCCTGTAAAGTCCTTGTTGGCCACAGGAGCCTGGATGCCGACGGGGACTTCCACGGTCAGCGTGCCGTTGACGTATGTAATCTCATAGTTTTGTGCTTCAGCGCCATAGACACGGATTTCATATTCGCCGGCAGGACTGTCGGGCGTGGCGTCACATTCCACGATGGGCTGCTTGAGCAGGACTTCAGCCGTCTCCTTGTTCTTGAACGTGCGGTAAGTCAGCTCAAATACGGGATTCTCTTCAAACATCAGGCGTGTGCAGGACTTCGCTGTGATGGTGAGCGGAGCACGTGTGACGGTCAGCGTGGCGGGCTGGCACACCAGTTCGTGGTTGGTGGCGGCTCCGGGCAGGACGCTGATTTCGTAGTCGCCCACAGGGGTGGTGGCCGTCGCCTCACAGGTGAGGGTTGGTTCGCCGTTGATGGGTGCGCCCGTCACTTCGTAGGTGTATTTGGTTAAGGCGCGTCCATAGACGGTCGTGTCGTTCTGTGCCGTGATGACGGGGATGCCCGTGTAGAGCTTGGTGGTGAAACGCGACCAGTATTCGTCTGCCTCATAGCTTTCCTTCAGCGATGCCGGGGCAAAGACGGTGACCGACCTGCTGAGCGATGAGTTTGTGCCGCATGTGGGCAGAGCCTTGGTTGGCAGCATGGCCATATACTTCAGTGCCGTACAGCTGGTGAAAGCGGCCTTGCCTATCTGTGTGATGCCTTCGGGCAAGTAAATGGAAGTCAGGCCAGAGCATCCACGGAAGGCGTTCTCGGGGATTTCGGTGAGGCTGGTGAAGTGGCGCAGTTCCTCAAAGCTCTTCATGCCGGTCACGCCCCGGAATGTTTCGCCGATGTCGCTCACGGCAGCGGCCTCTGTGTAGCTGATTTCATTGTCCTCGTCGGTGTCGTATGCTTCCACGCAGAGGCTCTTTGCGTAGCTGTCGGCAAAGTCAATGTAGCCGAATTTCTGCTTGATGCTGCTGATGGCAGCCTGCAGTTCGTCGGCTGTGGCTTTGGGGTTGTCATACACAGCCTGTTCGTCGGCAGCGTCGATGCCCTGTTCGTCGGCCTGTTCCAGATAGCCTTTCAGGGTGGCGGCCAGCTGGTTCACCTTGGTGGCGGCGTTGTAGTCATCCACGGTGATGAAGGCCCACAGGCAGGGGGCTGGCGTTTCTGCATAGCTGAAGTCCCAGTAAGCACCGTAGGTGGGATAGTTGTTTGACTCGTGGTCTGTCTGCACGCCCAGGTATTCATCTTCGGCACCAGGCACCTGGATGGTGTAGAGGTTGTCGCCCACGGCCTCGATGGTCCAGTAGGCGCGCTCGCTCAGCGTGCCGTCAACGAAGCAGGCCTTCACGCCGGTGCCCACCTTCGAGTCGGAGTCTGTGCGGAAGAGCACCTTGCCGTCCTTGCCCGTCTCGGTGGAGTAGAGGTAGTACTGGCCCTCGGGCATGGTCGCGTCGTGCTTCACCTGATACTTCATGCCTTTCAGGCCCACGACGGCCTGTGTGCCCCAGGCTTCGCCCTTGTTCAGGTAGCGTCGCTCGGTCACATTATATATATATACCAACGTGTTCTCTGCCAATGGCGAGGGGACGGGCTGCACACTGGCGCGGTACTCCAGTATTTGTCCGAACTCCTTCCATACGGCGGCCTCGGCATACTTCTCTTTTGCGCCGAAGGGCACGTAGAGCGTGGCAGCCTTCACGTCTATGTCGGCAAAGGCCGTTGCATCTATCTGGATGGAGGCCGGTTCGGGGTTGGCCACACGCACCACCTTCAGGCTGGAGCAGCCGCTGAAGCAGTTCTGGCCGATGTAGCCAATGTGTTCGGGCAGCGTAATTTCCTGCAAGGCCGAACAGCCGTAGAACACGCGGTAGTACATCCTGCTCAGGCTGCTGGGCAGGGTGATGCGCTGCAGCTGGCTGCAACTTTCAAATGAGTTGCCGTACAGCTCGGTCAGGTTGGTGAAATAGCTTAGTTCGTCGAATGACTTGATGTTCTTGTTGTAGAAACAGTAGCCCAGGTTCGTGGCCATAGTGCCCTCGGTCTGGCTCATTTCCTCGTCGCCGTCCAGGTCAAAGTTGCTGATGCAGATGTCGCGCACCAGTTCGTCCTCGAAGTTAATCAGCTTCAGCTTCTTGCGTAGGCTGCGCTGTGCCCATACGATGTTGTCGAGGCTGCTCTCCATGTCGTCGAAGACGGCCTGTTCGCGTGTAACGTTCAGATTCTTGCTGATGGCCATGTTAAGCAGGTTCTCCAGTTCCTGCGAGGCCAGATAAATGCCAAAAGTCTGTTCGTAGTCGATGAACGCCCACTGGCAAGCCTGTTCGTTGCCGGCGTATGGGATGTCGTAATAGATGCCGCTGGTCGGGCTGGCCACGTTGCTCTGGTGACTGGGCTGCACGCCCCAGTAGAGGCCGTCCACGTAGTCGCTGCTGCCCGTGGGCGGCTGGATGGTGTAGAGGTTTTCGCCCACGGCCTGGATGGTCCAGATGGCGCGTTCATCCTGGTAGCCGTCAACGAAAGCGGCCTTCACGCCCACGCCCACATTGTCATCTTTGGCTGTGCGGAAAAGGAAGTGGCCGCCGCCGGTGTCGTCGGAGTAGATGTAGTACTGGCCCTCGGGCATCGTGTCGTCGCGTTTCAGCTGGATGCGTATGGCCGAGCTGCCCACGATGGCCTGTGTGCCCCAGGCTTCGCCCTGTGTGAGGAACTGCTGGGCCTCCGTGTTGAAGAGCAGCAGTTTTCGCCCGGTCTGCAGCGGACAGAAGGTTGGCTGCGGTTCGGTGCGACGCTCCTTGATGGTGGCAAACTCTTTCCACTGGTCGGCCTCCGCAAAGAGCTTCTTGCCGCCCTGCTGCACGATGAGTGTGGCTGTGGTGAGTTTCATGCCGTCGAACACCTCGGTGCCCATTTCGATGGCGGCTGGCGTGCTGGCGTGCACTTGCAGGGTCTGCAGCTTGGTGCATTTGGCCAGTGCGCGGTTGCCCAGGCGGGTCAGCCCTTCAGGCAGTTCCAGTTCGGTCAGGCCGAGGCAGCCCTCCAGCGTGCCTGTTCCGAGGCTGGTGATGCCTTCGGGCAGGGTCAGCTCGGTCAGTGCACGGCAGTCTGTCAGTGCGCTGTCGCCCAGATGGTTCACGCCGCTGGGCAGGACGAGCTGCTTCAGTGCACGGCAGTTGTTCAGTGCGCGGTCGCCCAGGCTGGTGATGCCGTCGGGCAGGGTGAGTGTGGTCATTGCACGGCAGCCATTGAAGGCATCGTCGCCCAGGCTGGTCAGTGCCGTGAAGTTGCGCAGCTCGTTGAACGACTTGATGGTGCTTGCCCCCTTGAATGTTTCTCCCAGCGTGGTGACAGCGGCAGCCTCGCCGTAGCTGAGGTTGCCGTCGCCGTCAGCGTCCCACTGGGCCACGCAGAGCTTCTTCACGGTGGCGTCGGTGAAGCGGATGGCCATGTCGGTGAAATTCTCCGGCTCGATGCCGATGATGGCCTCCACGCCGTTGTTGTAGCCGTCATCCGAGCCGCCGATGCCCTGCGAGCCGGGTGTGAGGTTGGTCAGCAGGAAGTAGCCGTCGCTCTGTCCGCCCCAGCCCCAGTTGATGTGGTAGTGGCGGTCGCCGTCGTAGCCGTCGCAGACGAAGGCGTGGCCCACCTCGGCATTGGCTCCCGAGAGGTAGAAGGCGCGCCGCTGTGCCAGCTCGTTGTAGAGCAGTTCGTCCCACGCGTCATTGCTGTAGTACGACTGCATGGTGTATTGCACGCTGGAGCCGTAGCCGAAGTATTTCTTCAGGGCTTCGGCCACCATGTAGGAATAGGCGCCGGAGGATGAGTTCGTGTAGTCCATCTCGACCGAAACGCCGCAGTAGAGCATCAGGTTGGCCACGGCCTCGCGCTCGGTGGCCGAACTGCTGCTGTAGCTGTCGCGCATGTGGTCCCAGTCGATGGGCGAGCCCTCGGGAATACCGTCCACGTGCAGGTGTCCGTATGTGGGGTGTTCGGTCGATGTGTCGTAGGCCGGGATGGCGGCCAGCGTGCGGTCGGTGGATTTGCTGCGCTGGTAGTACATGATTTGTGCCATGGCCGTGGCCACGCATCCTGTCACGCTGGTGCCCTGTCCGAAGTAGTTGGGGCAGTTCATGTTGTAGGGGTAGTTCTGGTTCCAGGTGCAGGTCATCAGCTGGCTGATGGCCGGGTGGGTGGCCACGCGGCGTGGTGCCTTGGTGTCGGTCTGGCGCAGGGACTCAATCTGCCAGGCGTAGTGCTCCAGCCAGCTGCGCATGTTCAGGGGCAGCTGCGCGTAGTCGAATTCGCCCTGGTCGCAGTAGCCCAGCACTTCCTCGGCGCGGTCGTCGCCCGAGACGATGATGAAGCCCTCCTGCTGTCCACGGTTGAACACATAGTAGGTGGGGTCGGCCTGTTGCCCCTGCCGTGCAGGAGCCAGCTTGCGGCGGTTCACCACGGGCGAGAGCCATCGGCTGCCTGTGTGTTTGCTCAGAAACGATTTGGCCAGTTGCTGTGCTTGCTGGCGCGTGATGGGCTCGGCCTGTGCCATGAGCACGCAGAACAGGGCTGCCAGCATCCATAGAAATTTGCTTTTCATACGCGTTATTGTAAGGTTTTGGTTTGTTGACAAAGGTGGGCTTTCCTGGAAGTGCGGAAAGGCCGCGTTACATTATAGGGCGCAAAAATAGGGAAAAAGACGTGAACGGCCAAATTTTTTCTGCTTTTATTCGTGTTTCCAAAAGAGTTTGCTAACTTTGCAGCCAAATTGCAAAGATGCAGTGACGATGCATCGTCACACTCCTGGCCGTGCATCGTCACACTTCTGGCCGTGCATCGTCACGGCTGCGTCCGTGCATCGTCGCGGGAATGACGAAACATCGTTACTGAAGTGACGAAACATCGCTACTGGAGGAACGTAATATGCTGACAGAACAAACCATGGACAAGTTGCGCATCTTGGCTGAATCGGCCAAGTACGATGTGTCGTGCTCGTCGAGCGGAACGGTGCGCGGCGGCAAGCAGGGCATGGTGGGCAACACCGTGGGCGGCATTGGCATCTGCCATTCGTTTGCCGACGACGGGCGGTGCATCTCGCTCCTGAAGGTGATGCTGACGAACTACTGCATGTACGACTGTGCCTACTGCGTCAACCGCCGTTCAAACGACATCCGCCGGGCCACGCTCTCCGTCAGCGAACTGGTGGAGATTACGATGGAGTTCTATCGCCGGAACTACATCGAGGGCCTCTTCCTCAGCAGCGGCGTGGTGCGCAGTCCCGACTACACGATGGAACGCCTCGTGGCCATTGCACGCCAGCTGCGCACGGAGCACCGCTTCAATGGCTACATCCACCTGAAGAGCATCCCCGGCGCCAGTCGCGAACTGCTGAGCGAGGCAGGGCTGTATGCCGACCGCATGAGCGTGAACATTGAGATACCCAAGGAGACGTCGCTCAAGCTGCTTGCGCCCGAGAAGGACCACCAGAGCGTGTTCCGCCCCATGCAGTTCATCCAGCAGGGCGTGCTGGAGAACAAGGAAGACCGCCGCTGCTTGCGCCACGTGCCGCGCTTTGTGCCGGCCGGCCAGAGCACGCAGATGATTGTGGGGGCAACCAGCGAGACGGACCACGACATCCTGCAGATGTCGTCCAGCCTCTATGACCGGCCCACCATGCGCCGCGTGTACTACTCGGGCTACATCAGCGTGAACACCTACGACCCGCGCCTGCCCATCCTGAAACAGCCACCGCTGGTGCGCGAGAACCGGCTCTACCAGGCCGACTGGCTCATGCGTTTCTATCAGTTCAAGGTGGACGAAATTGTGGATAGCCAGCACGCCAACCTCGACCTGGACGTGGATCCCAAGCTGGCGTGGGCGCTGCGCCACCCCGAGCAGTTCCCCGTCGATATCAACCGCGACGACTACGAGCGCATCCTGCGTGTGCCGGGCATCGGCGTGAAGTCGGCCATGCTCATTGTCAACAGCCGCCGCTTCAGCCGCATCACATCTTACCACCTGAAGAAGATGGGCGTGGTGATGAAGAAGGCCAAGTACTTCATCACCTGCCATGAGCTTACCGACGGCTATGCCAACCCCATCGTCGGCATCAATGAACTGCATCCCGAGCGGCTCCGCCCATTGCTTGTCAGCAAGGCACAGCAGAAGCGGGCCGCCGCCGAAATGCAGCTGACGCTGGACTTTGGTTCGCAATAACGCTACATTTCCAATTGTCAAGTCCCCACCATGCTGACCTACACCTTCGACCGCACTTTGGACGGATTGCTCTGCGCCGTGTTCGATGCCTTCTCGCTGCACCAGCAGCCCGAGGCGTTGGTGGGCGTGGGGGAACCGTTGCCATTGTTCGCCGACGAGGTGCACCATGTGGTGACTGCCAGCGACCGTGCACAGCGCGTGTGGGCAGGGCTGGAACGGCGGCTCTCACAGGATGCCGTGCGGATGGTGACGGTGAGTTACCTTTCCGAAGAGAAAGAGCTGGCCCTGCCGCTCTTCCGCTTCATCTGCAAGGTGTTTCAGCAGCCGGCTGATGCCCCCAGTATCGAGCGCAACTTTGCAGACAGCGACGTGCTCTACGTGAGGAACACCTGCCGCCGCGTGCTGCACGAACAACTGCGCATGAAACAGTTCATCCGCTTCCAGAAGGCAAAGGACGGCACTTATCTCGCTGTTGTTTCGCCCGATCACAATGTGCTGCCGCTCGTCATTGACCACTTCCAGGACCGCTTCGGCGACCAGCCCTGGCTCATCTACGATGCAGGCCGCAAGTATGGCTTCTACTACGACCGCCAGACGGTGACGCGCATCACCTTTGCCGACGTGGATGCCCTGCCTTTCGACAAGGATAGCGGCCAGCTCAGCGATGAACTGCTCCAGCAGGACGACAAGCTCTTCCAGCAACTCTGGCGCACCTATTTCAAGGCTATCTGCATCCGCGAGCGCATGAATCCGAAGAAGCAGCTGAGCGATATGCCACGCCGCTACTGGAAATATATGACCGAAAAACAATAAAACCTCCTTCACGGGAGTTTATAAAGTAGATACACATAACTCCAACCAGAATCATGAAGAAGAAAGATAAATCCACCCAGAAGCAGGGGCTTGGAAAGTCCCATGTCAACAAAAGGGAGCTTGCCGCCCAGGTGATGAACCTGCTGCAGCGGGGGGCTGGAGAGAAGTTTTCGATGAAACGCGTCTTTCAGCAGCTGAGCCTGTCGAGCCACCCCGCCCGGATGCTTTGTGTCGATGTGCTGAACGAGCTGGTCAGCAGCGGCAGCATTGAGATTGACCGCAACAGCGACTACTACTACAACGCCTCGGCACACACGCTGGAGGGTACGTTCAGCAGGACGGGCAGCGGACGCAACTTTGTCGATACCGACGACGGCACAGGCATTGCCATCTACGATGAAGACACGCTCCACGCCCTGCCAGGCGACCGCGTGAAGGTAAGCCTCTTCGCCAAGCGGCGGGGCAGCAGTAAACTGCACGGACAGGTCATCGAGATTCTGCAGCGCACAGCGCGTCCTTTCATTGGTACCCTCCAGATTCAGCACGACGTGGCTTTCATGGTCAGTCCTACAGGCTTGTTGCCGCAGGACATCCTCATCCCCGGGCGATGCCTGAAGGGTGGGGTGAACGGCGACAAGGTGGCTGTGCGTGTCACGGAATGGCCAGCCCGCTCGCGCAACCCTATTGGCGAGGTCATCGAGGTGCTGGGCAAGGATGGCGAGAACGAGACGGAAATGCACGCCATATTGGCCGAGTTTGGTCTGCCATACACCTATCCGAAGGCTGTGGAGGATGCCGCCGACCTCATCGAGCCTGGCATCACCCAGACGGAAATTGCCAAGCGCGAGGACTTCAGGGACACGCTCACCATGACCATCGACCCCCGCGACGCGAAGGACTTTGACGATGCCATCAGCATCCGCGACGTGAGTGACAAATACAATCATTCCGACGGTGCCCGTGTGTGGGAAGTCGGTGTGCACATTGCCGACGTGAGCCATTATGTGGTGGAGGGTGGCATCATCGACGAAGAGGCCGTGAAGCGGGCTACCAGCATCTACCTGGTGGATCGCACCATTCCCATGCTGCCCGAACACCTCTGCAACGGCATCTGTTCGTTGCGCCCAGGCGAGGAAAAGCTCACGTTCTCGGTTGTCTTTGATATGAACGAAGCCGCCGAGGTGCTTGACCACCGCATCCGCCATACCGTCATCCGCAGTAACCGCCGCTTCACCTACGAAGAAGTGCAGGCCGTGCTTGAAACGCATGGCGAGGCCACCGAGTGCGAGGCCATCCGCCGGGGCGAGATGAAGCCCACGGAGCCCGTTGTGGCACAGGAAGTCACGGTGAACGCCCAGGGGCAGAGTCTGGCCAGCGACGGGTCGGTGCAGCCCGATGCAGAGCAGTTTGCCCAGGAACTGATTCAGCTGAACCGCTTTGCCAAACTGCTGCGCGAGCGGCGCTTCAAGAACGGAGCCATCGACTTCGACCGCGAGGAAGTGCGCTTCGAGATAGACCCGCAGGGAAAGCCCCTCAGCGTGTATTTCAAGCGTGCCAAGGATGCCAACAAGCTGGTGGAGGAGTTCATGCTTTTGGCCAACCGCACGGTGGCAGAAAGTGTGGGAAAGACCCTCTCCCCAACCCTCCCCCTCTATGGGGAGGGAGACCGTCCGAATGGCAATCCTCCCCATAGAGGGGGAGGTGTCCCGAAGGGACGGAAGGGGTCTGTCTTCGTTTATCGCATCCACGACCTGCCAGACCCCAACAAGCTGGAGAACCTGGCTCAGATGGCCAGCCGACTTGGCTACAGCCTTGTGACACAGGGCAACAAGGTGGAGGTGGCAAAGAGCCTGAACCGACTGCTGGCTGGCGTGAAGGGACAGAAGTGGGAGAACCTGGTGGAGAATGTTTCGCTGCGTGCCATGCAGAAGGCTCGCTACTCCACCTACAACATTGGTCACTACGGCCTTGCTTTCGATTACTACACGCACTTCACCAGTCCTATCCGCCGCTATCCCGACCTGATGGTGCACCGTCTGCTTACTCGTTACGAGGAAGAGGATTTGACCAAGCAAACCAGTGTCAGTCAGAAGCACTACGAAGACCTCTGCCAGCACAGCAGCGACATGGAGCAGTTGGCCGACCAGGCTGAACGCTCCAGCGTGAAATACAAGCAGGTGGAGTTCATGGCCGACAAACTGGGGCAGGAGTTCGATGCCCACATCAGCGGCGTGAGCGAATATGGCGTGTATGCCGAGGTGGACGAAAACAAGTGTGAAGGTTTCATCGCCGTCCGCTTCTTGGGCAAGGAGGGTTTCAACTATGACGACCGCAACTTCTGTCTGATTGGCCGCCAGACGCACCACACTTTCACCCTGGGTGACCCCATCCGCATCCGTGTGGCTCAAGCCAATCTGTTCCGCAAACAGCTGGATTATGAGTTTGTGCAGAAACTCACCGACGACCAGCCTGAGTCTGTGCCTCAGCCTTTCTACAGTGTGTTTGAAACGGCAGGGAAGCCTCGCAAGCCGGCCAAGAAGATGGGCAAGAGGCAGAAGCCCGGCAAGCGTCGCCGATAGACAGCTTTTTCCCGAGATTTCAATTATTTCATTAACATAAAAAACAGTAACAATGCATTTAAAAACAGTTATTCTTTTCATTGCGATGGCAATCTCACAGACAGCCTTTGCACAAGGCATTGGCATCAAAAAGGAAAACATGGACCTCTCGGTCAAGCCAGGCACTGATTTCTACCAGTATGCCTGTGGCGGCTGGATGAAAAACAATCCGTTGAAACCCGAATACGCCAGTTTCGGCTCTTTCAATGTAGTACACGAGGAAAACCAGCGTCGCATTCGCGAAATCATCGAAGGGCTGGCTGCCCAGCAGAATGCACCGGGCTCGCTGGGACAGAAGGTGGGCGACCTCTATGCTTTGCGCATGGACTCTGCACGCATGAACAAGGATGGCGTGAAACCCATTCTGAAAGACCTGAAGCGCATCGGTAAGGTGAAGACGAAGCAGCAGCTGACGGAGCTTGTCAACCAAATGAACATCGAGGGACTGAACTTCGGCGAACTTTGGGGTGTGGGTGTCGGTGCCGACATGATGGCTTCCACCGAGAACATCCTCGGACTCTCGCAGGGTGGCTACAGCATTGAGCGTGACTACTACGTGGAAACAGACGAGGCCAATCGGCAGATGCTGGACTACTACCGGCAGTACATCGTCAATATGTTCCAGCTGGTGGGCGAAAGCGAAAAGGCTGCCCGTCAGAAGATGGAGCGCATTGTGGCCCTGGAGACACGCATGGCCAAGGCCGGAAAGAGCAATACTGACCTGCGCGACCCAGCTTCGAACTACCACAAGATGAGCTATTCGGAGTTCAAGCAACAGTTCCCGGGCTTCGACTGGGACAGCTACTTCAACGCTCAGGGCTATACCGACGTGGACCATCTGGATGTGGGGCAGCCCGAAGCACTCGGCGAGGCCATGAAGGTGCTCAGTGACACGCCGCTGGAGACACTGAAAGACTGGTTGCAGTGGAGCCTGCTCGACGGCAACGGTACACAGCTGGGCGATAAGGTGTATGATGAGGTGTTCGACTTCTACAATCGCAAGATGTCGGGGCAGCAGGAGCCGCGTCCACGCTGGAAGCGTGCCGTCAGCAGCGTCAATGGCGTGCTGGGCGAGGCTGTCGGTCAGATTTATGTGGAGAAGTATTTCCCCGCTGCCAACAAGGCACGTATGCAGCAGCTCATCAAGAACCTGCAGATTGCCCTGGGTGAACGCATCGATGCCCAGGACTGGATGAGCCCCGAAACCAAGCGTGCCGCCCACGAGAAGCTGGATGCTTTCCGTGTGAAGGTGGGCTATCCCGACAAATGGCGTGACTACAGCGCACTCACCATCGACCCAAAGAAGACACTTTACGAAAACATGAAGCAGGTGCACATCTGGGCACACCAGGACATGCTGAAACGCAAGTGGAAGCAGCCTGTTGACCCAACGGAGTGGTACATGACGCCGCAGACGGTGAATGCATACTACAATCCCACGACCAATGAGATTTGCTTCCCGGCTGGCATCCTGCAATATCCTTTCTTCGACATGGAGGCCGACGACGCCTTCAACTATGGTGCCATCGGCGTGGTCATCGGTCACGAGATGTCGCACGGTTTTGACGACCAGGGCCGGCAGTTCGACAAGGACGGAAACTTCCGCGACTGGTGGGCTGAGGGCGATGGTGACAAGTATAATGAGCGTGCACAGGTCATCAAGGACTTCTTCTCGGCCATCAAGGTGCTGCCCGACCTCAATGCCAACGGCGACCTCTGTTGTGGTGAAAATCTTGGCGACCACGGCGGCTTGAAATTTGCATACGCTGCCCTGCAGAACGCCATGAAGCAGAATCCGTTAGGCGTGAAGGACGGCTTTACGCCAGAGCAGCGTTTCTTCCTGGCTTATGCCGGGGTGTGGGCAGACAACATCACCGAGGCTGAGATTCGTCGCCTCACGGCAGCCGACCCCCATTCGATGTGCCGTTGGCGTGTCAACGGTGCCCTGCCGCTGGTCGATGCCTGGTACGACGCCTTTGGCATCACCGAACAGGACCCCATGTTCGTGCCGAAGGACAAGCGCGTGAAAATCTGGTAGGCACTTTGTTCTTATCATATAGAAAGATGACCGCCGCAGTAACGATGCACCGTTGCTGCGGCGGCGATGCATCGTCGCACTCGTGGCGATGTTTCGTCGCACTCGTGGCCGTGCATCGTCACGCTTGTGGCCGTGCATCGTCACGGCTCTGGCCATGCATCGTCACGGCTCTGTCCGTGCATCGTCACGGAAGAAGCAATGTTTTGTTCCGGCGATGTTACCATATTGAAAGTTTGTGACACGTGAGCGCAAAGACTTTGTGCCTTGTGGTTGTACCTTTGCAGCATGAAATATTTGTAAATGCAAAATAATACAAAAAAAACAGACATGAAAAAGACTTTTCTGCTTGCAGCGGCCTTGTCGATGGCGACGTGTAGCATCGCTCAAAACCCGTTTGTGCAGACTTGGTGCACCAGCGACCCGGCACCGATGGTACACGATGGAAGGATGTATGTTTACACAGGGCACGACGAGGACGGTGCCGACTTCTTCTGGATGCAGGAGTGGCGTGTGTATTCGTCGGACGACATGGTGAACTGGACCGACCACGGCTCGCCTTTGGCTCTGGAGAGTTTCAACTGGGCCGACGACCGCGCTTGGGCTTCGCAGTGCATCGAGCGTGACGGCAAGTTCTACTGGTACATCTGTGCCCATTCCCGTCTGTCGAAAGGCATGGCCATCGGCGTGGCTGTGGCTGACAGTCCTGTTGGCCCCTTCCGCGATGCATTGGGCAAGCCGCTCTTTGAAAACGGCTCCTGGGACCACATCGACCCTACAGTTTTCATCGACGATGATGGTCAGGCCTGGCTCTACTGGGGCAACCCACGGGTGTATTACCTGAAGCTGAACCGTGACATGGTGTCCTATTCGGGTGAACTGGGACAGCTGGCCATGACGGAGGAAGCTTTCGGCTCGCCAGCCATGAACGAGCGTGTGAAGGGCAAGCAGTACAAGGACAGCTACGTGGAAGGGCCTTGGATTTCGAAGCGTAACGGCACCTACCAGCTGTTGTATGCTGCAGGTGGTGTACCTGAACATATCAGCTACAGCACAGCACCTTCGCCAACAGGGCCTTGGACGTATGCTGGCCAGATTATGCCGCTCGGCAATACAGGTTCGTTTACTAACCACTGCGGCGTGGCGGACTTCAAGGGGCACAGCTACTTCTTCTACCACACCGGCAAACTCCCTGGTGGTGGCGGCTTTGGCCGCAGTGTGGCTGTGGAAGAGTTCAAATACAATGCCGATGGTTCGTTCCCCACGATTCTGCCTACTGACGAAGGTGTGAAGCCTGTGGGCACGTTCTGTCCTTTCCGTCGTGTGGAGGCCGAGACAATGGCTTTCTCGCGTGGTGTGAAGACGGAACAGAACGACCAGGTGGGTGTCTATGTCTGTGACATTCACAACGGCGACTATATCAAACTGCAAGCTGTGGACTTTGGAAACAAGATTCCACGTACATTCTCGGCGCGTGTGGCCAGCGGTTTGCGCGGTGGTGCCATAGAGATTCACATCGACAGTCTGAAAGGCCAACTTCTGGGCCGTATGGCTGTACCTGGTACGGGCGGTTGGGAACAGTGGCAGACGCAGACGATTGATTTGACTGCCTATCCAACTGGCACTCACGATCTCTACTTCCTTTTCACAGGCCGTAAGGGCCCCAAGCTCTTCAACTTCGACTGGTGGGAAATGCGCGGTCTGGAGCAGGTGAACATGCCGCTCTTCCAAACCAAATACACCGCCGACCCATCACCGCTGCTGGTGGGCGACACGCTGTTTCTCTACACTTCCCACGATGCTTCTCCAGAGGACATTCCAGACCCCAATGAGCGCAGTTCGGCAGGCTTCTTCATGTACGACTGGCTGCTGTGGTCAACCACCGACATGGTGAACTGGACGGAGCACGGGGCTGTGGCTTCGCTGAAGGATTTTGCCTGGAGAAGCCGCGACAACGGTGCTTGGGCCATTCAGACGGTGGAACGAAACGGCAAGTTCTACCTCTATGCGCCGCTCCACGGTCACGGCATTGGCGTACTGGTTGGCGATTCGCCATACGGCCCCTTCAAAGATCCACTGGGAAAGCCCCTGGTGTGGCAGCGTGAACACTGGGAAGACATTGACCCCACGGTGTTCATCGACGACGACGGTCAGGCTTACATGTACTGGGGCAATCCGCATACATACTACGTGAAGCTGAACGAAGACATGATTTCGGTGAAGGGCGATATTGTGAAGCTGGACTACCATATTGACAACTACCAGGAAGGCCCCTGGTTCTACAAGCGTGGTGGGCACTACTACCTGGCATACGCCTCCACTTGCTGTCCGGAGGCGTTGGGCTACGCCATGAGCGACAGTCCCACCGGGCCGTGGAAGAGCAAGGGTTACATCATGCGTCCCACAGAGCGTGACCGTGGTAACCACCCCGGTATTGTTGACTACAAGGGCCGCTCTTATGTGTTCGGACAGAACTATGACTTGATGCACCTCGACACCTTCATCCACCATGAACGCCGCTCCGTTTCAGCGTCTGAGATTACTTACAATGCCGACGGTACCATCCAGCAGATTCCCTACTGGCTCGACCAGCAGCCCATCAAGCAGCAGGGCTGGCTGAATCCTTTCCAGCGTGTGGAGGCCGAGACAATGGCATGGGGCCGTGGACTGAAGAGTGCCAAGATGGGCATCGAGAACACAGGCGTGGTGGCCGACATGCCACTATCGACAGGCAAGGTGAACATGTACATCACCGACATCAACGATGGCGAATACATCCGTGTGCGTGGTGTTGACTTTGCCCAAGGTGCCAAGAAGTTCCGCCTGACAGCTGCTGCAACAGGCCGCTGCACGGTCACTATTTGCTCTGACAGCCCAGAAGGTACCGTCCTTGGCACACTCAACGTCACGCCGACAGGCTCCGTGGAGAAGTATCGCACGTTCTCCGCCAAAGTCAGCAAGCTTACTGGCGTTCACGATGTTTACTTCTGTTTCAGCAAGGCTGAAGGCGATGTGCGGTTGGACTGCTGGCAATTTGATAAATAGAAACCCTGTCATCCATGAAACGACTCATTGTTTATATAGTTCTGATAAGCATGGCTTTTACCAGTCAAGCACAGCCGCTGAAACCTTGGAGCAAGGGAGCCTTCGAGACACAGCGATACCGCAACCTGCTGGTTGAGCTGGGGTATTCCGAAGAAGCGGTCAACGCCAAGTTGCAAGAAGTGTTCGACGCCGTGTTCTATGGTCCCAACAAGGTCTATTTTGAAGTGGGCGATTCGCTGGGCTATATCTCCGACATCAAGAACAACGATGCCCGCACCGAGGGCATGAGCTACGGCATGATGATTGCTGTGCAGTTCGGCAAGAAGGACATCTTCGACCGCCTGTGGCGATGGAGCAAACGCTACATGCAGCATCAGCAGGGACCCCGTGAAGGCTATTTCGCCTGGAGCTGCAAGACCGACGGCACACACAATGCCGAAGGGGCTGCCAGCGACGGTGAACTCTACTACGTCAGTGCCCTGCTTTTTGCCAGCAACCGTTGGGGCAATGACTCGGGTATTGACTACAAAAAGGAAGCCCAGCGGATATTGAATTGCTCGATGGCAAAGAACGGCGATGACGGGCAGATGCCATTATTGCATCCCGAACACCAGCTGATTACCTTTACGCCCGACCGCCTTGGCTCACGCATTACCGACCCGTCCTATCACATCCCGGCCTTCTATGAAGTCTGGGCCAAATGGGCTGACGACGGACGGAGTGTCTATTGGCAGGAAGCTGCCGCAAAGGCACGCGAATTTCTGCACAAGGCTATCCATCCCGTTACAGGACTGAATCCCGACCTCTGCCTCTATGATGGTTCTACGATGGAGGGCAGGATGCGTGGTGGCAGCAACTTCCGTTACGACTCGTGGCGTGTGCCGATGAACATTGCCTTGGATTACGAGTGGAGCTGTGCCGACCGTGAATGGCAACAGCAATATGCCGAGCGGTTGCAAAACTTCTTCTATAAGCAGGGAGTCCACACCTTTGTTGACCAATACCGCGTGGATGGTTCGCTTCCTGCCGAAGAAGAGATTCTCCCTGCCGGTGGTTTCAGAAAACTGCGCCACAGCATCGGACTGGTTTCCACCGTGGCTGCTGCTTCCGTGATGTGCCGCCACGAAAAGAGCCGTGAATTTGTGGCCGAACTGTGGAATGCCAAACATGAACCATTTGAGGACGGCTACTTCGATGCCTACTACGATGGTCTGCTGCGTCTCTTTGCCTTTATGCACCTGAGCGGACATTATAGAATTATAGGTGAACCTTAAGCAACAATACAGCCTTTTATCAAACTAAACAATAAAAAGAAACACATGAAAAAGATACTCTTAACTACCCTTACGCTGTGGTGTGCCCTCTTCGTGTGGGCACAGCCACAGGGCTTTGGCGGCTTTCCTGCTCCTGCCGTCGAGCCACAATATAAAGATGTGAATTATGCTGGTGATGACTTGGAAGCACATCGCTTGGATATTTATCTGCCAAAGACCAACAAGGAAAAGTACAAGGTGATTATTGCCATCTATGGCAGTGCATGGTATTCCAACAACATGAAGACCGTCACCTATCTTTCCCTCGGAAAACCACTCACCGATGCAGGCTTTGCCGTTGTCTGCATCAACCACCGTTCCAGTGGCGATGCCAAGTTCCCGGCACAGATACACGATGTGAAGGCAGCCATTCGCTTCATTCGTGCCAATGCCGGGAAGTACAAGCTCGACACCTCCTTTGTGGGCATCACGGGTTTCTCGTCGGGTGGTCACCTGTCATCATTTGCAGGTGTGACCAATGGCATGAAGAAACGCAAGGTGGGCAGCACAACGGTTGACCTGGAGGGCACCATAGGTGGCAACCTTGACCAAAGCAGCCGTGTCGATGCCGTGGTCGATTGGTTTGGTCCTGTTGATATGTCACGGATGGAAAACTGTGCCACCGTGAAAGACGGCAAATCGCCTGAAGCTGCCCTCATTGGTGGCGCACCAGCCGACAATCCAGACATGGTGACACTCATCAGCCCCATCACCTACGTGTCGAAGCAGTGCCCACGCTTCCTGGTTTTTCATGGCGATGCCGACAATGTCGTTCCCCATTGCCAGGGTGTCTTCTTCTCCGAAGCTTTGCAACAGGCTGGTCGTCTGGAAACCTTTGTCAGCGTGCCTGGCGGCGGTCATGGCCCAGTCACATTCAATGAACAGACCTTCAGTCGGATGGTCGATTTCTTTGTGAAAGAAGCTAAGACGGGGAAGGCCGCAAAAGACCTGATACTCTCGCCCAACGGCAAGCTGTCTGTGGAAAACCAGAACGGACGCTACATCGTCAACTATCTGGACCGCCCTGTACTGGATATAGCCTCTGTAGGCTACCAGAACATTCCCCTTCAGCCACAGGCCAAACTGAAGTTTGCTGGACACATCAAGGCCGACTACACCATGCTGGCTGGAAAATGCCTGCATCCCACCAACGAAGCCAACGAATATCGCGCCAAGCTCTCAGCGAACTTGCAGCTGGTACTTCGTCTTTACAACGACGGTATAGCTTTTCGTTACGAACTTTCGGGACTGAAAAACGCAACCATCCCCAAGGAGCAGACTTCTTACCGCATACCAGAAGGCACACGCCGCTGGATGATGCGCTGGTCTGACGGTTACGAAGGTTTTTATCCGCTTTCCACAACAGGGCAGGGCGATAACCGTCGCTGGGGCTATCCATCCCTGCTGGAGCCTGCTGACGGTGTGTTTACTCTGCTGACGGAAGCTAATATCGAAAGGCAGCAAAGCGCATCTTGCCTCTACAACGATGGTGAACCAACCTATTACCGCATCGTGCCCGACCAGAACGATGCGACTGTCACAGGCCGTTGGCATTCACCCTGGCGCGTTGCCATCATCGGCAAACTGAGCGACGTGGTGCAATCTACGCTGGTCACTGACGTCAGCGAACCCTGTAGGCTGAAAGACACCGACTGGATTCACCCTGGCGTGGTGTCTTGGATATACTGGGCATACAACCACGGCAGCAATGACCTGAACATCATCAAGAAATATGTCGATATGGCCGCCACACTCCACCTGCCTTACGTCCTCATCGATGCCGAGTGGGACGAAATGAAAGACGGCAAGACCATTGAAGACGCCCTCGACTACGCTAAAGCAAAAGGTGTCCGTCCCATGATATGGTATAACTCCAGCGTAGGCTGGATCAACGGTGCGCCAGGCCCTAAATTCCGTCTGAACAAGCCTGAAGACCGTGAGCGCGAATTTGCCTGGTGCGAAAGTCATGGTGTAGCCGGCGTGAAGATAGACTTTTTCTCGGGCGACAACTTGCAGAACATGGACTACTGCATTGACCTGCTGGAATGTGCAGCCCGTCACCATCTGCTTGTCAACTTTCACGGTGCCACCATTCCACGTGGTTGGCAACGCACCTATCCCAATCTGCTCAGCACAGAAGGCGTCTATGGTGCAGAGTGGTATAATAATGTGCCTACCTTCACAAACAAAGCTGCTGCTCACAACGCCACATTGCCTTTTACGCGTAACGTCATTGGCCCTATGGACTATACGCCCTGTGCTTTCAGCGATTCACAGTATCCCCACATCACCACTCATGCCCACGAACTTGCGCTCACTGTCCTTTTCGAGTCTGGTCTGCAGCACTTGGCCGACCGTCCCGAAAGTTTCCTTGCGCAGCCAGCTCAGGTGCAGCACTTCTTGGGTCAGCTGCCCGCCGCCTGGGACGAAACCCGTCTGCTGAGTGGCTCCCCTGCAGACCATGCCGTCATAGCTCGCCGCAGCGGCAACACATGGTACGTAGCCGGCATCAACGGTACGGACGAAGCCAAGGACATCACTTGTTCCCTCGGCTCCATTGCCCCGAAAGCTACCAGCATGACAGCCTTTGAAGACAGCGGTGATGCAGCTCAGCCTTGGCGTATTCGCGAGCAAGTTCCAGTAAGCGCACAAACAAAAGTCACCTGCCAGCCCCGTGGCGGCTTCGTCTTTGTTGTCAAGTAACAAACATACAAACGCAAGAACGTAAGAACTTACAAACTCAAAAACGTACAAGCGTAAGAACTCAAAAACGTACAAACGATTATATGGAAAAGAAATTCGCAGTCACCATGCTTTCGTGCCTCTCTGTCTGTGCAAATCTATTTGCACAGACAGGAAAAGAATGGGACCAGCCATCCATTACCAATGTCAATCGTGAGCAGGCCCACACCGTCAGCATCCCCGTGGAAACAGAGCCAGATGTGACGAAGAACGACATGACCACATCGCCTTATTATCAGTCGCTCGATGGCACATGGAATTTCCTTTGGGTGAAGACTCCCACGCTGGCACGTGAAACCTATTGCACGAAAGACTACAACGATGCATCATGGAGTAATATTGATGTGCCGTCCAGTTGGCAGGTTTACGGCTTGCATCACAAGAAGTCGTGGGATAAACCTCTCTATTGCAATGTTGCCTATCCATTTTCGTTCAACGAATCCACTTACAGTGTGATGGCCGACCGCCCCAATTGGTTTATGTACAATAGTAATATGCCCAACCCAGTAGGCACCTATCGCCGCAAGTTCACGATTCCATCCACATGGGCAGGACGTGATATCTATGTTCGTTTCAATGGTGTAAGTCACGGCTATTATCTGTGGATCAATGGGCATCGCATAGGCTACAGCGAAGATTCCTATTTGCCGTCAGAGTTTAACAACAACATCAATACATTTTGGCATACAGAATATTGGGGCACCGAACCCACCTGTCCGCACACCCTTGTGGTTGACATGGTGAAAACCTATCTGGTGACCCACTTCACTTACACGGCGCGTACAGACGGCAATTCAAATGGTATGGTGAAGGAATACGAGGTTTATCTCAGCAAAGATGGAAAGTCGTGGGGAACGCCTGTTGTCTCAGGTGAGTTCAAGAACACCACCTCCATGCAGGTTGCAGCATTGAAAGAGCCAACGTCTGGCCGCTACCTCAAGTTCGCCCTGCCAAGTCGGAAATGGGGTGGCAGGGCATGGACCTCAGCTTCTGAAATCGGCATCCAGGCCACTGCCGACGTGACAGCCATCGATGCCGTTCCTGCCGACCAGGCTTCCTTGCTGGCCTACAATAATACCTACTATACGTTGCAGGGCGTCCGCGTTCAGCATCCTACGCATGGCATCTATATCCATGCTGGAAAGAAGATTGTAAAATAAAACCTCTTGATATATGAAAACGAAAAACATGTTTTTGGCGCTGATGGCAGCTGTTTGCATCAGTGGCAACATCGGGGCACAAGAGTACCCTTATCGGAATCCCGGCCTGTCAGCGACGGAACGGGCAAAAGACCTCTGTTCACGCCTGACGCTGGAGGAGAAGGCCAAGCTTATGCTTGACGAAAGTCCGGCCATCCCACGAATGGGCATCAAGAAATTTTTCTGGTGGAGCGAGGCACTGCATGGCGCAGCTAACATGGGCAATGTCACGGTGTTTCCCGAGCCTGTGGGCATGGCGGCTTCGTTCAATCCCGATTTGCTCTACAAGGTGTTCGACGCGACCAGCACGGAGTTCCGTGCGCAGTACAACCAGCGTATGTTGAATGGCGGTGAGGACGAGAAGTTCCACAGCCTGTCGGTATGGACACCCAATGTGAACATTTTCCGCGACCCGCGTTGGGGACGTGGACAGGAGACTTACGGTGAAGACCCCTATCTGACCAGCGTGATGGGCTGCGCCGTGGTGCGTGGCCTGCAGGGGCCAGAAGATGCCAAGTACCGCAAGCTGTGGGCCTGTGCCAAGCACTATGCTGTGCACAGCGGTCCCGAATATACGCGCCACACGGCCAACCTGATTGACGTTACACCGCGTGATATGTGGGAAACCTATATGCCGGCCTTCAAGGCGCTGGTGCAGGATGCCCAGGTGCGCGAGGTGATGTGTGCCTATCAGCGGCTTGACGATGACCCATGCTGTGGCAGTGCGCGGCTGTTGCAACAGATTCTGCGCGACGAGTGGGGGTTCAAGTATCTTGTCGTCAGCGACTGCGGTGCTGTGAGCGACTTCTACGACAGTCACAAGAGTTCTTCGGATGCCACCCATGCCTCAGCCAAGGCCACGCTGGCCGGAACCGATGTGGAGTGCGGCTATGGCTATGCCTACCGCAGCATTCCCGAGGCTGTGCGCCGTGGATTCATCAGCGAGGCCGAGGTCGATAAGCATGTAATCCGTCTGCTGGAAGGACGTTTCGACCTGGGCGAAATGGACGCCCCTGCGCTGGTGGAGTGGTCGAAGATTCCAGCTTCGAAGCTCGACTGTAAGGAGCACCGTCAGCTGTCGCTCGATATGGCGCGCCAGTGCCTTGTCCTGCTTCAGAACAAAGGCAACGTGTTGCCTCTGAAGGCAGGGAAGGAGCGCATTGCCGTCATTGGTCCCAATGCCGATGACGAGCCGCTGCTGTGGGGTAACTACAACGGTACGCCCAACAAGACTGTCACCATTCTCAACGGTATCAAGGCCAAGCAGAAGAAGCTGACCTACCTGAAAGGCTGTGATTTGACCTACGACCAGGTGTTTGAGTGTCTGTTGCCACAATGTAGAATCGACGGCAAACGTGGTCTTCGCGGCACATTCTGGAACAATACGAAGATGGAAGGAAAGCCTGTGAGCACACAGCTCTACACGATACCGCTGGCTGTTACCACGGCTGGTATGCACGTGTTTGCCGAGGGGGTGAACATCGAGGATTTCTCAGCCAAATACGAAACGGAATACACGCCAGAGGCGGATGGTGAGTTTGTAGTCAACGTGGAGGGCTGCGGCCACTTTGAACTCTACATCGACGGCGTGCAGAAGCAACGCAAGCACACGTGGCGCACCACACCGACGCGCACTGCCGTTCAGGGCGTGAAGGGCAAGCCTGTCCGCATCGAGGTGCGCTTCCAGACTGTCAAGACGTGGGGTGCCAACATGAAAATCAACATCGCCACAGAGCACCCCATCGACTATGCGGCCATCGTCAGCCAGCTGAGGGGCATCGACAAAGTGATTTTCGTCGGTGGCATTTCAGCAGGACTGGAGGGCGAGGAAATGCCGGTCAACGTGCCGGGCTTCAAGGGCGGCGACCGCACCAGCATCGAACTGCCAGCCGTGCAGCGCGGACTGCTGCGTGCCCTGAAGGATGCAGGCAAGACCGTCATCTTCGTCAACTGTTCAGGTTCGGCCATTGCCCTGCAACCAGAGACCGAGACTTGCGATGCCATTCTGCAGGCCTGGTATCCTGGCGAGGAAGGTGGCAACGCCGTTGCCGACGTGCTCTTTGGCGACTACAACCCCAGCGGCAAGCTGCCTGTGACGTTCTATAAATCCACCGAACAGCTGCCCGATTACGAAGACTATTCCATGAAGGGGCGCACCTACCGCTACTTCACCGATGCGCTCTTCCCCTTTGGCTATGGACTCAGCTACACACAATTCCAAGTAGGAGAGGCCACACTGAAACCTCAGACAGCCACAGACTGCACACTGTCAATTCCCCTCAGCAACACGGGCAAGCGCGACGGTGACGAAATCATCCAGCTCTACATTCGCAATCTGGCCGACCCCAATGGCCCGCTCAAGTCGCTTCGTGCCTTCCAGCGTGTCCATGTGAAAGCCGGACAGACAGCCACCGTGCAGCTTACCCTCAATGAAAGGTCTTTCGAGTTCTTCGACGAAAACACCAACACGATGTGCACACGTCCCGGTACTTACGAATTGCTCTACGGCACCAGTTCGCTCGACAAAGACCTGAAGAAACTGACTTACACAATCAAAGAATAAATCCCTATGCGTAAGTTTGCAACCTCCCTTCTCCTCTTGTGGACAAGCCTTTTGTGGGCACAAGACATTGACTTCGTCGAGCTGAAGGTTCCTTTTGGCCAGGGCACATTGCAGTTGCGTGTGTTAAGTGACAATGCCGTGCGCATACAATATGCAGAGGGCAATCCATCCATGGCCTTGCCTGAATACATCTATGTGGATGAGGCTGGCCGGAAAGTGCGCACCACTGTCAAGCAGAAAGGGAAACTTACCACTGTCGGCACGAAGCAGATGCAGATTGTGGTGGATGCTGGCCGTCAGACTGTCAACATCCAGAACCGCCGGGGAGAAACTCTCTTTGCGGCCACACAGCACCAGTTGCAACCTGCTATGGTGGCTGGGCAATCCACTCGTGAAGCTACACTGCGCTTCCGCTCTCCAGCCGATGAATGTCTCTACGGCTTGGGGCAGTTCCAGGACGGCTATAGCAATCTGCGCGGCCTTTCGCGGCGACTCACCCAAGTCAACACGCAAATCAGCGTGCCCATGCTGCTTTCCAGCAAAGGCTATGGTGTATTGTGGAACAACTATGGCTTGACCGACTACAATCCAGCCGACCAAAGCATTCCGTTGGCGCGTCGGAGTGGCAGCAGCACACGTGAAGTGGTGAATGTCACTTCCACCGAGGGCGGCAAGCAGGAAGTGCGCGAAAGGAATATCTACGAAGCTACGCTCAACATCCCGGCAGAAGGCGACTACGCCCTGCTGCTGGATGTTGGCCAGCAGATGGCGCGTCGCCACAACCTCACGGTGGATGGCCAGACCGTCATCGAAATGCAGAACCTCTGGCTGCCACCAACGGCTTCGGCCATCTGTCATTTGACGGCTGGTCAACATGCCGTTACTGCAGAACTGACGCACAACGACAAGCCTACGCTATATTATAAAAAGGTAACCGACGAAACCACCTTCCGCTCACCCGTGGCCAATGCGGTCGATTACACCGTGTTCGTCGGTTCTGCCGACGAAGTCATCAGCAGCTACCGCCAGCTTACAGGCACCGTGCCCATGCCACCGCGCTGGGCGTTTGGCTACATCCACTGCCGCGAGCGTTTCCACAGTCAGGACGAAATCCTCCAGACAGCCAACCGTTTCGCTGCAGACGGGCTGCCCGTAAGCGTCTTGGTGCAAGACTGGCAATACTGGGGCAAGTACGGTTGGAACGCCATGCAGTTCGACGAAGCTAACTATCCCGACCCTCGTGCCCTCACCGACAGCCTTCACAACATGGGCATTCGGCTGATGGTGTCTGTCTGGTCGAAGATAGACAAAAACTCCACCGTGGGCAAACAGATGTTGGCCGACGGCCACTACATCCCTGGCACCGACTGGATAGACTTCTTCTCGTCCCAGTCTGCAGCCGCCTATTGGCAGAACTTCAGCCAGCGACTGCTGCCGCTCGGCATTGATGCCTGGTGGCAGGACGCCACGGAACCCGAGAACGACGACCTTGTGGGCCGCCGTGTCAATAACGGCCAGTGGCCGGGCGAATGGGTGCGCAATGTCTATCCGCTGATGGTCAACAAGACTGTCTATGAAGGGCTGTACAAAGACCAGCCCGACAAGCGTCCCTTCATCCTGACCCGCTGCGGATTCCCCGGCATTCAGCGTTACGGCTCGGCATTGTGGTCGGGCGATGTGGGCAACGACTGGGAGACGCTGCGCCGTCAGATTACAGCCGGACTGGGCCTACAGGCAGCCGGACTGCCGTGGTGGACATATGATGCAGGCGGCTTCTTCCGTCCTGGCAATCAATATTCCGACCCGGCCTACATCCAGCGGATGCTGCGCTGGATAGAGCTGAGTGTCTATCTGCCACTCATGCGTGTGCATGGCTACATGAGCGATACCGAACCCTGGCGTTATGGTCAGGAGGCACAGGACATCATTGCCCAGTGCCTGAAGGAACGCTACCGCCTCATGCCCTACATCTACAGTCAGGTGGCAGCCGTTTCCCGTCAGGGCAGCACGCTGATGCGTCCGCTCATCTTTGACTTTGCCGATGACCCCGAAGCCCTGTGCCAGAAGTATGAATATATGTTCGGTTCGGCATTGCTCATCAGTCCTGTCACAGAACCCGACGTTACCGAGTGGCGCACCTATCTGCCACGCTGCGAAGCCGGCTGGTACGACTACTACACCGACAAGCACTACGACGGCGGACAATATGTCACAACTCCCGTCACCAAGGCCCGTATTCCTGTCTTTGTCAAGGCTGGCAGTATCATCCCTATGGGGCAGCCGTTGGAAATCCACGTCTATCCTGGTGCCGATGCAACATTCTCTCTCTACGAGGACGACGGTGTGAGCCGCGACTATGAACGTGGCATCTACACCACGACAGAATACGTCTGGAACGACAAGCGACAGACACTGAAAACTGACAAAAACGTACAAAATCAAAAACGTACAAACATAAAAACGCCCATCATCATTCATCCATGCGAAAACTGACAACGCTCATCGCCACCGTGTCAACATTGACACTGATGGCACAAAACCCCGTCATCCGTGACCAGTTCACAGCCGACCCCACTGCAAGGGTCTTTGGCGGAAAAGTCTATCTCTATCCCTCCCACGACATCCAGCCGCCAGCCGGACAGCGGCAAGACTGGTTCTGCATGGCCGACTACCATGTCTTCAGCAGTGAAAACCTCACCGACTGGACCGACCACGGCGTCATCGTCAGTCAGGCGGACGTGCCCTGGGGCAAGGCCGATGGCTACTCCATGTGGGCACCCGACTGCGTGGAGAAGGACGGCACCTATTACTTCTATTTTCCCAATGCACCCAAGGGCGGACGCGGCTTTGGCGTTGGCGTGGCCACAGCCAGCAGCCCCGAAGGCCCCTTCCGCTTGGAACCGGAACCCATCAAGGGCATCAGCGGCATCGACCCTTGTGTGCTGATCGACGATGACGGATCAGCCTACATCTACTGGGGTGGTGGCGGCATACGAGGCGGCAAGCTGAAGGCGAACATGAAGGAGTTGGACGGCGAGTTGCAGGAAGTCAAGTTCCCACGCCGCGAAGGAGCACCCGAAATGCCGCCCATGAAAGTGGGTGGGCAGGAAATGAAGGGACTGCCCGACGGTTTCAAGGAAGGCCCCTTTGCCTTTAAGCGCGACGGGCACTACTACCTCACTTTCCCCTGGGTGCGCAAGGAAGGCGGCACCGAGACGCTGGCCTACGCCATGTCAGACCAGCCCCTGGGTCCCTGGACATTCAAGGGCGTCATCATGGAAGAACATGCCAACGGCTGCTGGACTAACCACCACAGCCTGGTGGAGTACAAGGGACAGTGGTACATCTTCTACCACACCAACTACTTCTCACCTCGCGACGACAAGCGCCGTTCTGTCTGCATCGAGCCAGTCCGCTTCAATGCCGACGGCACCATCCAGCCTGTGAAGGAGACCATGCGCGGCGTGGGCATCAACCAGGCCACCGAGCGCATAGAGGTGGACCGCTACAGCGCCGCAAGCGATGGTTCTGCCGTCGCCTACATCGACACCCTCAACTACTTCCGTGGCTCATCTGTCACCTTGCCAAAGAAGGGCAGCTGGGTGTGCTACAATGATGTTGATTTCAGCAGCCTCACCGATGCCTACCTGATTGTCTGTGCCAAGGCAGCAGAAAACACCACGTTTGTGGTTCGCGAGTGTTCTGCGGCAGGCAAGCCTGGCAAGGTCATTGCACGCATCCCTGTGACGGTGAAGAGCGAGCAAGGCCCCTTCCGCCGCGACATGAGCGGCCAGTGGCTCACGCTGACGGCTCCGCTGGAATACACACCCAAGGGCGTGTCCAACCTCTCCGTCACCTGCGAGGGCGAGGCTGTCAGCATCGACTGGCTGCAGTTCAAGAACCGCCCCAAGTATTTCTCTACCGTTCCGTCTGCTGCTGCACCACAGCAGCCCGATGCCCAGGGCTTCATCCGTCGCTGGATGCTGCTCGAACCCATCAGGCAGGACATCCGTTCCAACGTCATCTTCACCGACACCTGGTTGCGTGAAGCCTTCAGCAAGACCTATTTCAAGGATCAGCTGTCCGTCCTGCCCAAGGACGGTCAGAAAGTCAAGGTTGATAAGCAGACACTGGCATGGCATCGCCTCGACAGCGAGAATTACAACGTGAAGCTCTTCCGCTTTGCCGAGAAATGGGGACAGCAGACCTACGGCTCGCTCTTCTGGGCTGTCACCGTCATCGACTGCCCTGAGGCCATCAAAAACGTGCGCCTGGCAGCTGGTTCCAACGGTGCTTCCATCTGGTGGGTCAATGGTCAGGAGGCCCTCATGCTCTCTGGCGACCGCCGCATGGTGGAAGATGATGGCACCTCGCCATTGTTCAACCTGAAGCAAGGCCGCAACATCGTGCGCTGTGCCGTCATCAACGGCCCCGGACTGAGCGACTTCTGCGTCCGCTTCGTTGACGAGAAAGGAAAGCCTGTAACTAATTATACGATTCAGTAAAGTACTATAGATTACTCAGATTGTGAAAAAACATCAGCCCTATGAAAAAGCATATTCTTCCAATCTTATTCTTCATTTTCAATTTCCAATTCTCAACGCTCACCCATGCACAAGTGGGTGCGCCCTACATCCACGACCCATCGACCATAGCCGAGTGTGACGGCAAATACTACACTTTTGGCACGGGTGGCGGCGGACTCATCAGCGACGACGGCTGGTCGTGGCATAGCGGTGCAGAACGTCCCGGTGGCGGTGCTGCGCCCGACGTGCTGAAGCTGGGCGACCGCTATCTGGTCATCTACGGCGCAACTGGCGGCGGACTGGGCGGCGGACACAACGGACGCATCCTCACGATGTGGAACAAGACGCTCGACCCCAAATCGCCCGATTTCAAATACACCACGCCTGTGGAGGTGTGCTACTCCGACGGCATGGAAGACCAGGACGCCATCGACCCCAGCCTCTTGCTCGACCCCACGACGGGTCGCCTCTGGGTGAGCTACGGCACCTACTTCGGCACCATCCGCCTCATCGAGCTGGACCCCAAGACGGGTGCACGCAAACGGGGGAACAAGGAACGCGACATCGCCATTGATTGTGAAGCCACCGACCTGCTCTACCGCGACGGCTGGTACTACCTCTTGGGCACACACGGCACCTGCTGCGATGGCGTGAACTCCACCTACAACATCGTGGTGGGGCGCAGTCGCAAGGTCACAGGCCCCTACTTGGACAACGTGGGACGCGACATGATGCACGGCGGCGGACGCATGGTCATTGCTGCCGGACAGCGCTACTGCGGGCCGGGCCACTTCGGACGTACCATCATCGACGAGGGCGTGGAAGTGATGTCGTGCCACTACGAGGCCGACTTCGACCTGGGCGGACGCAGTGTCCTGGCCATTCACCCGCTGCTGTGGCAGAACGGCTGGCCAGTGGCAGGAGAACGCTTCCGTGGCGGCAGTTTCGAGATTGAATCGGTGCGCCGTGGCTACAGCCTGGAGCTGGCCGTGGATTTCGTGCGCATTCCGCAGGAGCGTGAACGCTTCTGGCAGATAGACCAGAGCAAGCCCGTCAAGCCCGTGGCCGACCAGCAGTTGCAGGATGTTATCGGCACATGGCCCACAGGCAGCATTGCCCTGCGCATCGGCGACTACATGAACCGTCCGCATCAGCGCTGGACAGTGACGCCCGTTGCCGACACGGAGGGTTACTTGGGCAACAGCTATTTCAAGATTCAGATTACGGGCACGGAGCGCACACTGGCTGCCACGGCGAACAAGGAACTGACCACAGTGGCTGCCTTCACGGGCGCCGACGAACAGCTCTGGCGCATTGAACAGCTGACCGACGGCACGTTCCGCCTCATGCCTAAGCGCATCCCCGGTGAGCAGGCTCTGAACACGCGCCTTGTGCTCTACAGCTTGGGCGACAGCACCCCCACACTGGCGGAGTACGACTTCCAAAGCGATAATTCCAAGTGGAACTTGAAATAAAGGCGAAGTTTTTTTAAAACAACGAATTACACGAATTAAACGAATTTTTTCTGGCTGATGCCTTGGCGGCAGCGAATACCACGAATGTGGCCAACATTAGCGTCATTCGATGTCGCTCGCGACATTCAAGAAAATTCGTGTAATTCGTGTAATTCGTTGTTTAAAAAATAGTTTTTTAAAAAATAGTTGTTAAAAAATCGTTGTTCCATCACAGTCCGCTCTCAATGAACGTGCGGAGTTGCAGTGCGCCCAGGTGATTGGTGTCCAGGCGGTTCACCTCGGCCAGGTAGTGGCTGGCCTTGGCCAGGTTGCCCATGCCGTAGTGGCCCAGGGCCAGCATGTAGTTGCAGTGGATGCGGTTCTGCAGGTCGAGGTCGCCGTCCCAGACGAGCAGGTCGGGCAGCGAGACGGCAAAGTAGTCCATGGTGATGTGGTCGAAAATGTGCTTCTCGCCGTAGCTGATGAGCTTGTGGAAGAGGCCGCTGGCACGAGCCTCGTCGCCCAGCGCACGGTAGCACAGGGCGGCATAGAAAATCTTGTCGGGCTTGGCGTCGTTGTAGTACATGGCAGCAGCCGGCTCCGTCGGGCCCTGTGTGCCCAGGCGGTACATCTTGCTGGCCTTGCTGCGTGCACGTTCAGCCTCATACTCCTGTCCGTTCTCCTGATACTCGTCGGCCTTCATCTCGAGCGCCTTGCCCAGGAGGAAGTAGAAGTCGTTGTCCTGCGCGCCGTAGAGCTTGCCTTCGCCCAGCGACGGCGGGAAGACCAGGCACTCTTCGAGGAGCTGGATGGCCTTTTCCACTTTTAACTTTTCACTTATAAACTTCTTCGCCATTTCCACGCGGCACATCTGGTACTGGCCGCTCACCTTGCCTTCGCCGCCTTCCCACGGATGGAACATGTGCTGGTCGATGATGGCCTTGGCCTCCTCGTAGCGGCCCAGCTGGTTGAGCAGGGTGGCGTGTTCCAGAATGAGGTCGTCGCGCTTGCTGATGACGTCTGGCAATGCCTCGTAGTTCTGCAGACGCTCGCCGAAGGGGCGTTGCAGCTTCTTGTAGAGCTGGTCCAGCTCCATGAAGACGCGGCTGTCCGTCTGGTCGAGGCTGAAAGCCAGTTCCATCTCCTGCAAGGCGCGCTCGGAGTCGTTCTCCTTGTTGTAGTAGAGCAGGGCCAGGTTGCGGTGCACGGTGGGCAGCGAGGGCTGGAGCTGTGCGGCGCGTTCCCAGCACTGGCGGGCCAGGTCGTACTGCCGGCGGTCGTAGTAGAGGTTGCCCAACAGGTAGTTGGCATTCCCGTCCTGCGGGAAAGCACTCAGGGCCTGTGCAGCCTCCATGCGGTTGGGGAAGCAGTAATCTACTGGCTGCTGGGCGGCGCGTTGCTGGTCGGCCTCGCGACCGGTGAGCCAGGCAATATAATAATAGGTAAGGGCCGTGGTGGCTCCCTCCTCGATGGCCATTTGCCAGATGGCGAGTGCCTCCTGCCAGAGTCCGGCAGCCACGTAGTCCAGAGCCACTTCGTCGTAGTTGTTGCTGTCGCGATGCATCAGCTGGCGCATCTCGTCGGTGCGGCCCAGTTCAAACAGGATGCCGTAGTTGAAGGGGTTGAGGGCGAGGCTTTCCTCGGCGAAGTCGCAGTGGAAGGCAAAAGCTTTAGCCCCCTTGCCGTGGCTCAGCCACGTTTCGTAGGCCATTTTGCGCAGGATGGCCACCTTCAGGGCGCGTGCCTTGTGGTTGTGCCAGCCCGAGAGGAGCGACTTGTCGATGAGCAGCAGGGCATCGTCCAGGTCGCCGCGCATGGTGGCAATCTGCGCGCAGAGCATGTAGCCAGCCTGCTGCCATGCGGCGTTCCAGGTGGACTTGTAGGCCCAGTCGTAAGCTTCTTGGAGGGTTTCTGTAGATTCTATAGTTCCTATAGTTCCTATAGTGCCTATAGTGCCTATAGCTTGGTATTTCAGGCAGAGCGCCAGGTTATACAGCGGTTCGCCGTCGTAGGGGTTGGGGTTGCGCTTCTGCAGTACGCGGACCGCTGTGCGCAGGTATGGCTCAGCCTTCTGTGGACGGCAGCGGCGCAGGTACCACAGGCCCAGGGCGTTGTTGCAGCGCACGTCCAAGGGGTCGCGACGCAGGGCCTCTTCGTAGTAGTCCAGTGCCGACCAGGTGGCGTGGCGGTACTGCTCCAGGTGCAGACCGGTGAGGTAGAGCTGCTCCGTGGTCTTGATTTCGTGGGGCAGCAAGGCAGCCTCGGCGGCATCGGGGATGGGTTGTATTTCGTCTGGTTCGGGTTCCCAGCTGAGCACGGTGCGCCCCTCGCGGATGATGTCGAGGCGCAGGTCGCACAGGTCGTCCTCGCTGAGGGTGAGTGGCACGCTGAGCAGCTCTTCGGGACTGATGGTGACGGTCTGGTCGTAGAGGGTTTCGGCGCTGTCAGGTCTGTAGAGCCTGATGCGCACCGTCTGCTTGCTGGTGGCGAATACCTTGAAGCCCTGTTCGTCGATGTTGAGCATGAAGTCGCGGTTGGCATTCTTCACGATGCCCAGTTCGCGGTAGGGCATGAAGTACTGCGTGAACTCCTTCTGCTCGCCCGGCATCAGCCAGGTGAAGTCGGGCTGGTTCTCGGTATAGACACCGGCCATCAGCTCGATGTAGGGGCCGTCCTCGTCGGTGAGGTTGCGGTCCCAGGCACGCCCGAAGTCACCGTTGCCCCAGGTCCACTGCTTCTTGCCGGGGGCCACGTGGTGGTCGGCCACGTGCAGCATACCGGCCCGGGTGTCGTTCTCGTAGCCGCCCTCGAAATTGTACTTCGACTTGGCCACCATGTAGGAGGTGGGCACGTGGATGTTCTTGTAGTTGGAAATATCCACGCCGGCAGAGTAGTCCATCTTGTAGTACGTGCCCGTGGCGATGGGGAAGGAGGAGACGGCACGTTTGCCGTGGTCGAACACCGCGTTCACGTCGGGCGGAAACACGCTCTGGTAGGCATCGTTCACAGCCACAGCCGGATTGGCCCACCAGAGGAAAGTCTGCGGCACGTCGGTGGGGTTGTACACGCGGCCCTGAATCTCTAAGTAGGCACAGCCGGGACGGAGCGTGAAGCCAGCCTGTCCCTGCTGGTGGGTCATGCGTTCACGCTCGTTCACCCAGACGGTCACCGAGCCGTCCGCCTTGTCCGCCTCAATCTTGCAGTCCACGGGCATGTAGGTGGAGGGGCGGTGGTGCTGCGGCCAGTTGAACTCGATGCCGCCACTGATCCATGGCCCTGCCAATCCCACGAGGGCGGGCTTGATGACGTGGTTATAGTACACGAAGTGGCGCTGCCGCACCTTGTCGTAGGCCATCTGCACGCGGCCTCCCAGTTCGGGCAGAATCATCACGCGGATGTACTCGTTCTCCAGATACACAGCCTCGTAGGCCTTATCCACCTTCTCGTCGGACATACTCTCGATGACGGGGTAGGGATAGACCACGCCGCTGCTGCCCTGATACACCCTCTTCTCCAGGAAGATGGGATTCTTCTCCGGTGTGCCAGCCTCATACGTCGGGATGACCACCTGCTCTTTCCAAGCTTTTACCATAATGCCTTTGCGTTTTTTTCAGGATTTGGTTGCAAAGGTAAATCTTTCTTGCCGAATATCTTCCTTCACTTTCACAGAAAAAATTTGGATTATCTTATTTTTTGTTTTTCTAAAGCTGCCTCAGGCGTACATCTTTGCAAGTCTGACGATGCACGAACAGCACCGCGCCGCTGCACGCCACTGGTACGACGAAACATCGCTGCGGCACAATTATACGGAAAACTCACGCTGGTTAAGTAACTTCACTTGATATACGCTTTCAGTTCAGGCACGACTTCTGCGGTGGCATCGAGGAAGAGTTTCGACATCTGCAGGGCGCCCTTCCGGTTCAGATGGGTGTCGTCCTTCTTCTTGGGCGGATACCACATGAAGAGCTGCTTGCTGTCCTCCGGGCCAAGCTGCTCCACCAGCTGGCGGCTCAGCTGCTCGGCATCAACGTAGGGGATGGCCATTTCTTCTGCCACTTCGAAGGGGGCGCGGATGTAGTCGCCGTGGGTGTTCTGCAGCTTGCCGTCGGGGCCGAACTTGCGGCGCACCATCGCGTTGAAGAGCACGGGCGTGGCCCCTTTGTCCTGCGCCTCGGTGATGAAGCGGCGCAGGTTGTCCTTGAAGGTGGTCATAGGCTCGGTGTGGCGTGCCTCATCCTCCTTCTCGTCATTGTGGCCAAACTGGATGAAGACGTAGTCGCCCGGCTGCAGCAGGTTGAGCACGGCCTGCCAGCGGCCTTCGCTGATGAAACTCTTGGTGGAGCGTCCGGCCTGGGCGTGGTTATCAACACGGATGGCATCCGTGAGGTGTTCGGGGAGCATCTGCCCCCATCCTGCCTCGTTGGTGCCGGCCTTGCGGTTCGACATGGTGCTGTCGCCGATGGAGTAGATGGTGGGCCTCCCCGCCGTCTTCACCTTCAGGCAGAAGGGGAAGGCACAGAGGCCGAGCGAGTTGCGCAGGTCGGTGGACTGGGCCGTCTCGTGCCACAGGTAGCGCACCTGCAAGGAGTCCTGCAAGTGCTTCACGCAGAAATAGCCGGGCGCGGAGGCAGGGGCCAGGCTCTCTGCGTTGGCACATTGCCATGCGGAGCCTTTGCCTTTGCGCGGACAGTTATACACGCGGATGTTCCGGTTTTCGGGCTTCTGCAGCTCCTCGGCGGCCAGGTCGTTGCCCTTGTAGGGATTCTGGTAGGCGGGGTACTTCTTCATGGTGTATTCCATGTTCGACTGGCCGGCGGCCACCCACACTTCGCCCACCACCACGTCGTGCAGCTGCAGTTTCTCCTTGCCGGCAGACACCGCGAGGGGCTTGCCTTCAAACGTAGCCGCCTGGCGGGGCAGCGTCACCTGCCACTTGCCCTCCTTGTCGGCAGTGGCCTTCATGGTTGTCTTGCCAAACGTCACGCTCACCTTCCGCCCAGCCGGAGCCGTGCCCCAGACGGGCAGCGGCTGTCCCTGCTGCAGCACCATGTGGTCGGTGAACAAGGGGCCAAGCGTCAGCTCCTGGGCTTGGAGTACGACGAATGAGGCATGAAGAATTAGCCAAAATGCAATCTGTCTTTTCATATCTATACAGTATTATTTATTGAAGTTTATACAGATTTACTTGGATGAAATTCCACAAGTGAAGGTGTGTTTTCCCGAACCTACCTGTTTCGTCTCTCCGTTGGGCAGGAAAAGTTCGGCAGTGGTGTTGGCAGGGATGGTGACACGCCATGTCAGCTGGCCGTCCCCCCGTGTCCATGTGCTCTTGATGTCGCCATAGAGGGATGGATAGGTGGCAGTCACGCCGTTGAGCTGGCGGATGCTGAAGTCGGGCCGCATGACGATGTGCTTGAAGCCTGGCTGTGCAGGGTCGGGCGCAATGCCGGCCAGGCACTCGTAGGCCCAGGGTATGAGGTCGCCCAGCATCATCACATGGTTGCCCGAGTTCATGGAGGGGTTGGCCGTGTTGCCGTTCCACAGTTCCCAGATGGTGGTGGCTCCGTTCTCCGCCATGTAGCCCCAGCCGGGGTAGGTCTTCGTCGTGGCTATCTGGTAGGCCACGGTGCCCAGCCCGGCCTTGGAGAGGTAGCGCATGAGCCACGAGATGCCGATGACGCCGCAGTCGATGTGGCACTCGTCAGTGGTACCTTTCACGCGGCGCATGAAGCTGTTCTGCACGGCCTCTTGCTCGCTGCCTGGCACGAAGCCCAATGCCAAGGGCAGCAGGTTGGCCGTCACGGTGCCATTGGCGTAGGTGCCATCGTGCAGAAAACGCTGGTTGATGGCCCTGACGGTCTGAGCCGCTTCCTGCTGGAAGTAGGCTGCATCGTCGGCCAGCTGCTGTGCCTGGGCGTAGCGGGCCATCAGCTGGCAGATGTAATAGTAATAGGCTGAGGAGAGCAGTGCGCCGTCCGTCATGCGGGTGCTGTCCTTCGTCACCACCTCATCAAGCGTGGCCGGCGGCACACACCAGTCGCCATAGCGGTCGTAGGTGATCAGTCCGCCCCGGCCCGACTTCTGCTTGGCAAACTGCAGGAAACGTTTCACGTTGTCGTAGTGCCGGCGCATGGGGCGGTCGTCGCCATACTGCAGGCGCATCATCTCCATGCCGAAGGGCAGTGCCGCCGGCCATGTGATGTTGCCGTTGTAAAGCCGCCAGTAGGCCGGACAGACATCGCTGATGCAGCCGTTTTTCTGTTGAGCGTCGCAGATGTCGGTGAGCCACTTGGCGTAGAGCGCATGGTTGCGGGTGAGGTAGCTTTCGCCGAAACAGCCCATCGTGCGGTCGCCCAGCCAGGGCATACGCTCGTCGCGCTGGGGGCAGTCCATGGGGATGCCCTTGTAGTTGGACAGGATGCCGCGACGGGCATTGGAGAGGATGCGGTTCAACATGCCGTCACCCTCCTGCACATCAATCGTGGCAGTTGACAACAGGTCGTCGGCCATCAGCTGGCGCACCATGCGCTCCACGTCGGTGCGTGGCAGGCCCTTCACCTCCACATAGCGGAAACCGTGCCAGAGGAACTCGGCGGTCACGTCGTGCGTCTGGCCGTCGCCAACGAAGTAGTCGGTGTTCTCGGCGCTGCGCAGGTTGGCCGTGTAGAGTTCACGCCCGCCCGCCTTCAGCGTTTCGGCATAGCGCACGCGCACGGTGTCGCCCCGTGCGATGGTGGCCTTCGGGAGCAGGATGCGCCCGGCGTTGTTGGTGCCGAAGTCGAGGATGAAGCAGCGGTCGCCCACCTCCGTCAGCCCGGCGTACTGCTCGGTGGCGTATGCCTTCACACCGCTCAATTGTCCGCCACGCAGCTCCTGACAGGGCGCACTCACCGTCTGCACAGGCATCCACACGGTGGGCTGCTGGCGATAGTCCACCAGCGTGCCGTCGTAGAGGTTGGCATAGCGGATGGGGCCATCCACAGCCACCTGCCATGTGGGGTCGGTAGCCACGACGTCACGGCTGCCGTCCTCGTACTCCACGATGAGGTTGAGACGGAGCTTGGGCATCCCGAAGGCGGTGCGCACGTTGGTCTGAAACCCTTGTGTCATGGGGAAGAAATAGCCACCGGCCACTGCGACCTCAAGCTGGCACACGGACGATGGGCTGTTTGCCATCTGGCTGGTGACATCATACGTGTCGTAGAGAGCAGCTTTGTCATACTGCGTGGGAGCAGGAGCCAGCAGGTAGTCGCCCACGCGCTGCCCGTTGAGGGTCAGAATGTAGTAGCCCAGTCCACACACATGGGCGGTGGCGCGGCAGACCTTTCCCTTCGGCGAAAAAGCCTTGCGGAAGTGGCGCACGGCGATGCGGCTGTGACGCTCCATGCGCACATCGGGCGTCAGGCTGTCGTAGCCAATCCACACACCCTGCCAGTTCTGCGGGGAAAGCAGCCCCGTGGTCCAGCTCTGCACGGGACTGGTCTGCCGACCCACGTTGGTTTCCACGACGACGCGCCAGTAGTACCGCGTGTTGGGCTGCAGGGGCTGTCCGCCATACGCCACCCACTGCGAGCGGTCGCTCTGCCGGGTCTGACTGTCCCACACGTCGGCCTTGCCGGCCTTGCAAAGCTGCTGGCTGGTGGCCACAAGCAGACGGTAGCTCTGTTGCACCACATTTTGCCTGGCAGACTGGAGCTGCCAGCCGAAGCGCGGGTGCTGGTCGTCCAGGCCAAGCACCACTTCCCGGCCCTCCACGGTGAGCCGTCCGAAGGCCAACCGCTGGGCGTGGGAATGAAGCGTCAGGAATAAAGATTGGGAAATAAGCAGGTAGGTTAATAGTCTTTTCATCTTGATGGGGATGTTATGTGTGGTTTCTTGTTCAGAGCAGTTTCCTGGTCTGCCCGGGCTTCAGAGCGGCCTTCCAGCGTTTGCTTCCGCACTGGAGGACAAACTTCACGGCGGGGGATGTGGCTGGAGCGACACTGTGGATGGTAAGCGCCGTCAGTTGTCCGTCCTTCCAGGCCAGGTCAATCGTGGCTCCACCGCGCACGTGGACACCCTTCAGCGTGCCACCGGCAGCCCAGGCTTTCGGCAGGGCCGGCAAAAGGTCAACGAGGGCGGCATTTGATGCGTCGAAAGTGCTTTGCACCAGCATTTCCATTACACCGGCACAGCCACCGAAGTTGCCGTCAATCTGGAAGGGCGAGTGGGCATCCAGCAGGTTGGGATAGGTGCCGCCTCCCGTGCGGCGGCCAGGACCACGGTAGGCGTCGGGCGAAATGTAGTTGAGCAGCACGCGATAGATGTGGTAGGCCGCTTCAGCCTCGCGCAGACGAGCTTGCAGGTTCACGCGCCAGCCGGTGCTCCAGCCCGTGGTCTTGTCGCCCTTGATTTCCAGCGTGCGCTTGCAGGCAGCTGCCAGCGCGGGTGTTTCGGCCACGGTGATGTGATGGCCGGGATAGAGGCCGAAGAGGTGCGACTGGTGGCGATGGTGCGGGTCCTGGTCGGCCCAGTCGTGGAACCACTCCTGCAGGTTGCCCTGCTTGCCTACGCGGTAGGGCAGAAGCTTGCCGAGCGTGGCATCAAGGCGTGTAATGTAGTCTTTCGATTCGCCTACGAGCAGAGCTGCCTGGCGCGTGTCCATCAGACATTCGCGCACCATGGCGAGGTCGGCAAAGCCGCCATAGACGGTGCGGCCCTCGTAGCCGTCGGTTGTGCGGTAGATGTTTTCGGGCGAAGTGGCCGGTGCCGTCAGCAGGTGGCCGTCTTTCTCCACCAACCAGCCCAGGCAGAAGTCGGCTGCACCCTTCAGTGTGGGATAGACCTGGCGCAGGTAGTCGATGTCCTGCGTGAAGGCATAGTGCTCCCACAGGTGGGTGCTGATCCATGCACCGCCCATGTTCCAGCAAGCCCAGGAGGGGTCGCCGCCACGTTCACCCACAGGGCAGGTCATGGCCCAGATGTCGGTGTTGTGCGCCAGGCACCAGCCTTCGTCCACACCGTAGTAGGCCCGGGCGGTCTCGGTGCCTGTGACGGGCAACTTCTGGATGAAGCCCAGCAGAGACTGATGCATGTCGCCCAGCCCGGCCTGTTCGGCTGGCCAGTAGTTTTCCTCCACGTTGATGTTGCTGGTGTAGTTGCACGACCAGGGCGGCAGCAGCCTCTCGTTCCACAGTCCCTGCAGATTGGCCGGTACGCCAGACGTGCGCGAACAGCTGATGAGCAGGTAGCGGCCATAGTTGAAGTAGAGTTCCTCCAGGTCGGGGTTCTGTTCCTGCCGCTCGGTGTAGTCGCGCAGCTGCTGTTCGGTGGTCTTCTGCTGAATGGCGGCAGGCGTGGTGCCAAGGTCGAGGCTCACGCGGTTGTAATAGGCCGTGTAGTCGGCTTCATGGCGACGCAGCAGGTCGGCGTAGGCCGTGGCTGCGGCGTGGTCGATGCGCTGGGCCACGAGCTTCTTGTAGTCACGTCCCTCGCGCACAGGGTCCTTGTCGTTGCCGTTGAAGCTGGTGACATTGGCAATGAGCACCAAGGCCTCGGTGCAGTCGGTGAGCTGCAGTTCATCGTGGTGGCGGTCGGAGATTTTGCCATCCGTGTTCACCACGCGGATGAGGGTGCGGAAGTGGATGCCACGTCCTGTGTCGTAGCGGAAGCTCTTGCTGCCGCCCGAATAGCTGGGCTTGCTGGTCCATGCAGCATAGCCGTCGATGCTCATTGTGGCCACGCCTTCCTTCGACACGCTGGCCGTGCGCAGGTTGGGCAGCTGGCAGTGGTAGCCCAGGCACAGGTTCAGCTTGGCGCCCTGCTGTGCCTTCAGGCGGATGACAATGACGGAATCGGGCGCGCTGGCAAAGTATTCGCGGCTGTAATTGCCATAGCTCACCGTGGCCACCGCACGGCTGATGTCCAGCGTGCGCTGGTAGTCAGATGCAGCCGACTGGTCAGACCTGATGGTCAGTGTGCCCAGCGGCTGATAGTTTTGGCTGTAGTGACCCTGCACGGCCTTTTGCAGCTGGTCGGCCTGACGGTAGTCCTCGCGGAACAGCGCTTCACGAATGCCTTCAATCGACTTGTGGGCATCGGGCGAATACACTTCCGTGTCCGGCTCACCCGTCCACAGCGTGATGTCGTTCAGCGAAATCTTGTCCTCGCCAATGCCACCGTAAATCATGGCGCCCTGCGTGCCGTTGCCGATGGGCAGCGCCTCTTCAAAGTAAGTGGCAGGCGTGTCGTAGTGCAGCAAAGAAGACTGTGCATGAGCCATGCACCCCCAGCCCATACATCCCAGTAGAATAAATAATCTGTTCATAAGTCCGTTGATTTGTTTTTTCCCTTGATTTCGCCGCAAAGATAATCATTTAGAGGTATTTGACAAAACCGATGAGGAAAAAATTACTGCTTCAAACGAATCCACTTCAGGTAAAACATCAGCGCAAAGTCCTGGTCGTTGGCCAGCGGATTCAGTCCGTGGGCTGGCTGGCCATTCACACGCAATGGATAGAGAAAGGCCGCACCGCCACGCCCATCCTCGGTGAAGAGGCTGAGATTGCCCCTCAGGATGTTCTGCGCACGCTGGCGGTAGGTGTCGTCACCTGTGCAGAGAGCGTAGTTGGCAAAGCAGTCGGCTGTGATGCAGCTCCAGTAGTGGGGCATGGTGTCGCCCCACTGCTTGGGCAAACCAAACCAATGGCCATCCCAATGGCGCAAACCGATGTCACTGAGGTGGCTCGACGGCTGGGCAAAGCCAAACGCTTCGACCACAGGCATCAACTGACGGGCAGCATCAAGATACTGCCGCTCCTTGGTCACCAGATACATCTCGCAGAGGAAGTTTACCGAGGGAGCCACGATGCTCTGCTCGAAGTTGACCTCAAACTTGGGGTAATTGGTTCCGTTCTTGATGTAGTTGGCAGCAGCCTTGCGGTAATCGCCGAGCAGGCTGTCCGCCTCCGCCGTCATGCCGGCTCCGCGCAGCTGGGTAATGCTCTGGCAAATGGGTACATCAATGGCATAGAAGTTGTAGCCGCCATTACGGTAACAGGCACGCAGTGTGCCGTATGCCCACTGGAGGTACTTCTGCTCACGGCAGACTTCATACATCTGGCAATAGAAATGAGCCACCCAGGGATAGTTGTAGATGCGCCGGCGCTGCGTGCCCGAGCTGATGCGCGACGAAGCACGGTCGGCATCCGACCAGGTGCGAAAGTCCTCGTCCTGCAACTGTGTGCGCACGAACCGGGCATAACGTTTCAGGGCGTTGAGCACTTTCTTTGATTTCTGCTGCTGATAGAAATAGGTGAGGAAGATGCCTATGCCCATGCGCTCGCGCCCCTCGTTGCCATCGCTCCAGTTGCGCTCCATCAGCCAGTTGCGGTATTGTTCATTGGTGGCATTATTGTATGGAAGGAATGCGCCGTCACGCTTGTCGCCGGGGGCGTTGTATTGCTGGTGCGTCAAGAGGAAGTCGGCACGGCGGGCAATGAACTTCCTGAAATTGCTCACGCCCAACAGCTCGAGATACGTCTCTCCACCCTGCCAGGAGATGGGCACACGGATGTCGCCCGTTGCCGCTATCTGGTACGATTTTGTTTCACTGCCCTGGGCTGTACGCACAGTGTAGCTGAGCTTCTCGCCCATCTCGCCGACATAGCGTTGAGCCGTCACCTGCACGCCGCCACGGGCAAGCAGCTGGTCGAAAAAGTCCGGGCGCCCCAGGTGTGTAAACAGTCGCCAGCTGAACGAATACGTAGCCCCGGGAGCAAGCTGCGTGGCCGCCGGACAAAGGCAGATGATGCCTCGCGTGTTGGATGAGCCTTTCTTGCCGTCACGTTCCTTGATGCTGTAGCCCTCCAGGCAACCACTGGTCAGCATGAGACCAAGATGCGGCGCGTATGCACCCATGCGCAAGGCACAGACGTAGCTGGCCGTCCCGGCAGCCCAGATGTGGGCATGGCAACGCCGGTTGATGCAGGTTTTCGCGTCAGGATAATTGTCGTTGAAAGGCGTGTTCACCTCTATTTCGGTGAGAGAAAGAGGCTTGCTGCCAGTGTTCCTGAATGTGTAGGATTCAATGAAGTCTTTACCATCGACTTTGCGGCTGACAGTGAGCGCAAGACCGCCGCCCACCGTAAATTCCGCCACACTGCTGCCATCCTTTGTCCACTCCACGCGGTCAGCCACATGCCAGTCGGCGGGCTGTCCGTCCACACGCAGGGTGCCAAGTCCCCACTGATACTGCGGGCCAATCCACGGGTACTGCTGGCCTGTGGGCTCCACCGTCCAGTTCATCCTGGTGGTGTCGCCGTCGATGGTGATGCTGCTGAGGCCACCCTCCGTAGTCAGTCGTGCGTTTACCCTTTCCCGGGCTGTTTCCTGCTGGCCGTTGTGGAGCAGTGAGGACTGCGCCCACAGGGCACAGTCCACGCCGAGCATAAGTGCGATGAAGAGAATGCGTCGCATAGGCTCTTGTCTGTTAGGTTAATAGGTTAGGTTAGTATTTACTTTTCAGCATTTCTGTAGAGATCCATCAGGGCTGTCACGTCGCTGATGGTCAGCCGTCCGTTCTGGTCAAGGTCTGCTGCAGCCGGCCATGTTTCAGCACCGCTGGCATAGAGTGTGACGACGGCCTTCACGTCGGCCAGGGTGAGCTGTCCGTCGCCATCCACGTCGCCCTTCACCTCTTCCTGGGCGGAGACGAGCGGCACCTTCGAGAAGTCCATGTCCGTGCCCAGGTAGTAGCCGCCCACGTGCGTAGGCTGGTTGTAGCCCACGTTCTCGTGGATGCACTGCATCATGTAGGTGTGGTCGCTCATCAGGTAGGGCAGCTTGTATTCCGTCGGGTACCAGGTGGAGAAGATGTTGATGTGGTCGAGCCGGGTGTTGTCGGGCACGATGAACTCCTCACGCCAGTCGCCCAGGAAGTCGCCATACCAGCCGGGGTTGGACTTCGAGCTGTTGTTGAACACACACTCGCCTTCATAGCGATAGATGGTGAAGGTGCGCCCGTTGGCTGGACTGTCGATGATGTGCTCGTTGATGAGCTGGCGCGAAAGCGTGCCGTCGAACCAGATGGCCATGTTGCAGGAAGACGGCTTGTAGCCCAGGTCCTTGCCCGTGTTCGAATAGGCATTGGAGCCGGCCCACCAGATTTCGCAGCCTGGTGAACTGGGGTCGATGTCGGCCACCAGGCAGCGACCACAGTCGCCGTCCTCTGTGCCCACGCTTGCCCACAGCGTCTCGCCTGTGGCGACATCGTGCAGGGCGGCATTCGTCTTGCCGTTCTCCAGGCAGTGATACATCTGCAGCCCCTCGCGGTCGGGCAGGAAGCGGCCCACGTGGTTGGCGTCGCCGTGGCCCAGGCCTGTTGTCCACAGGCCCGTGCCGTCGTCGTCGAAGGCGCACGAGCCGTACATCACCTCGTCCCGTCCGTCGCCGTCCAGGTCGGCCACGTTGAAGGCATGGTTGCCCTGCCCTGCGTAGGCGCTGTTGGGCTTGCCGTCCTTGTTCTTGTCCTCGCCGCCAGCGTCCATTGTGTCGAACTTCCACATACGGGTCAGCGAACCTGCAAAATCGCCATTGGGCGTAGGTTCATAGCGCCAGCCCTCCACCACGGTGCGGCCATACACGCCGCGCCCCAGGAAGATTTGCAGCCCCTTGCCGTCAAACGAGGCCAGGCCCATGCGCAGGGAGTTGGCCAGCTTCCACCAGTATTTCTTCGTGCGCGGATCCCAATTCCAGTCGTTTTCATAGTAGTTGGCTGCCAGCTGGGCGGGCGTTTCGCCCTCCTTGCCACGTGCAATGAAGTTGGCGCGTGCCAGCTCGCGGCCTGTCTTGCCATCCACCACGGAGAAGAACTCCGGGCCACCGTAGCCCTTGGGGCCGTCGCCCGTGTAATGTCCGGCTGGCCAGATGTCGCGGTAGTCGGTCTTGTTGTCGCCGTCGGTGTCGGGAATCTCGTAGCCGTCGCCGAAGACGGTGCCCTCGCTGGTCTTCAGCACAAACTCGCAGCAGCCGTCGCCGGCCAGGGCGCCGATGGTCACGGCGGAACTGTTGCCGGCAATGATGTTGGGGCCCGACTTCACGCGCCACAGCAGTGTGCCGTCCATCTTGTAGGCATCCCAGATGATGATGTGGCGGGCACGCGGGTCGGTGTCGCTGGCCGCCTCGCTCGCCCCGGTAATGTTGCCGGCATCGTCATACACCGTGAGCAGGCGCTTCACGATGATTTCCATCTCGCCGTCGCCGTCCAGGTCGCCCACGGAGCAGTCGTTGGCCTGATACTTCAGGTACTGCGGATAGTCGGAGCAGTCCTCGGTGTCCTGCAGCGGAATGGAGAGGTAGGGCAGCTTCCGGGTGCGGATGCGCTCGTCGATGAGGATGGAGTCGAGGGCTGCGGCCTTGAAGGCTGTCCTGTCGGCAGCGGCGATCGTCAGGGGCGCCGTGCCGGTGAAATAGTCGCCGCGCACCAGGTAGATGACCTGGTCAGCCGTAGGCACAGCCATCTGGTAGTTGGTCACCGTGATGGGCTTGCTGACCATGCGTGTGATGCTGCCCTCGGTGTTGCTGGCCGCACGGCGGTAGAGGTAGAAGCTCGTCTCCCACGTGTCGGTAGGCAGCATACGCCAGTTGATGAGCACCTTGCCGTTGTACTGTTTGTAGTCGCCAAGCGATGCATTATCGACGACGTTGATGGAGGCCCACATCTTGCGCTCCCCCTTGGCCTCCTTGGAGGTAAGCTGGGCGTTGGCCTGAAGCGTCAGGCTGGCCAGGGCCGTGATGAGAAGAATAGTTCGTTTCATATTGTTAAGTTAGTTAGGTTTTGTGCGTGACAAATTGTTTTTCGGCTGCAAATGTAGTGGTTTTTCAAGAGAAAAAAGGTAACAGGAATATCAATTTCAGCCACTTTTGTAACAAAGCAGCCATTCCGTAGGATTTTCCCAAAACGCGGAAAACGCCAAGATGCAGAGTGCCTTCCGGGGCCTAATGGGCAAAAGGCCAGGCTGGCAGTCCCTGCGGATTGCACAGGTTGGTGATAGCCGCCTCGTCGTAGGCATAGCTCACGTTGGTAGGCTTGTTCGAACCAGTCGTCAGGATAACGCGGTTGCCCTCAATCTTGGCCTCGCCCGCCTTCCTGTTAAACCGCCTGCCGTCCGACCACGTGAAGCAGCGGGGCTCCTTGCCGTCACTGGTGGCGAGGGGCTGGTCGAAGGTGACAATGGCCTTGTTCCCCTCGAACTGCACATCCGTCATGCGCGGACCGGCACACACCAGCTGTTTCCGCCCGAAGTTCTTGTTCAGGGCCAGCAGGCAGAGGCGGCGTCCCAGTTCCCACTTGTAGGTGGGATGGATGTCCTTCAGGTTGTCGCACAGGTCAATGGTGGCCGCCATCGCGCTCAGGGGCACATGCACCTGCAGGCTGTCCTGCACGTCGCGGAACTGTGCCAGCTCAATCCACGTGTGGGGCAGCTGTTCTTCACGGCGCGGGGAATAGAGGTAGGGGGCCAGCTGCACGAAGTAGAACGACAGCGTCTCGTCCTGCCAAGCCTCGCGCCAGCCGGTTATCAGCTTTGTCTGCAGAGATTCGTAGGAGCGCGTCTGCCCCCGCATCAGGTTCGTCTCACCCTGATACCACAGGATGCCGCGCATGGCATAGGGAGCCAGCGGCTGAATCATGTGCCTGAAGCGTGCCCCCCCAGGAGCCGTCCAGCCCTGGATGTCGCTGCCGCCCCAGCAGCTCACCATCACGCCCACAGGCACCTGCAGGCTGTCCGACAGGTGACGGGCAAAATAGTAGGCCACAGCCGAGAGCGGCTCGATGCTCTGGGCGTCAATGCCCTTCCAGCCGTAAGAGGGCAACGTGTCGGTGTCGAGGTTCTTCTCCACCAACAGCGAGCGTACCAACGGGTGCACCGGCCCTTTGGCACTGTGGATGTAGGCCAGGTCCTCGGCCATCACGTCGGGCCCCGTAGCGGGCTTGTTCACCTTGTTCGTGCTGCCGCCACGCCACACGGGGCCCATGTTGAACTCCATGTTCGACTGGCCGCCACAGAGCCACACCTCGCCCACGAGGATGTTCCGCACTGTCAGCTTCTGTCCCTTGGCGCTCACCGTCATCTGCTGCGGCTTGGCGCTGGCTTTCAGCGGACTGAGCTGGAGGGAGAACCGTCCCGCCGCGTCAGCCGTCGCCTTCACGGTCTGTCCTGCAAACTTCACGGTGACGCTGGTTCCGGGCGCAGCCGTGCCCCACACGCTGACGGGCTTTTCGCGCTGCAGCACCATGTTGTCGGTAAACACTTCGGCCAGCTTCAGCTGAGCCATTGCCCTCATTGCCACAAACAGGCAAAGGGCAACCAAAAAAAGTCTGGATTTGTTTGGTTTCATAAGTTCGGTTAGTAATAGGTTGTTAGTGGCTGCAAAGGTAAAACAAATAATTTGAATAAACAATGTTTTTTGGAAACGAATTACCCTAATTTGAATAATTTATTCCATAATCATCATAAAGTTATTTTCATTATGATAAAATTATGGTCATTAGGCTAATTGCCTAACGGCGAGCTGAAGGTTCGTTTCCAAAAATAACCTCGTATAATTCGTTGCTGCCAAGGCATCAGCTGGAAAAAATTAGTTTAATTCGTGGGTAAAAAAATCATTGTTTTTTCTTGTTTTCTTTTGTTTCTTGACTTCGCTGAGCTCTAAAGGTTCTTGTTTTTCTCCAGCCCGCGCCAGCGGTACAAAAGCAAACAACGGCCCTCTGCCGTTTGTTGTCACGGAAGAGGGCCGCCAGAAGTGAGCCTGTTCGTGTGTCATTCGCCGTCGCCGCCGTCAGAGTCGTCGTCGTCTGCAACGACGGTCTCAAACTTCACGCGCTTCAGTTCGTCGCGCAGACGGGCGCTGGGATGGAACACGATGCGGCGGGCGCGCACCAGGTCGGTGGAGAGGTCTTCCTTGTTCTCCACGGTCTTGCAACGGATGGAGAACTGCAGCGTGCCCATGTCGCCCAGCTGCACGCTGTGGCCGTTCAGCACGAGCTGACGGATTTCCTGCATCAGGGCCTTGTGGCCAGCCACAAGCTGAGCCTCGTTGACACCTGTGTCGGCACTGGCGTGCTCCACCAGCTGGTCCTTGTCGATGGTCGAGTAGCGCACGGCGCGAGTTACGTAAGCGAGTTTCTTGGTGATCCCCACTTTCTGCTTTTGAGCTTTCAAAACAATAGTTCCCATAATTTTTCTTGTTTTAAGAGTTGAAAAAAATAACATTAAACATTCACGGATTGTAGATGTCGGGTGCAGCTTCCTGCTGGGTGTCAAGCGGCTGGTTTCGCGACGTTTCAGCGGCCTTTCACCGCCCTCTGCTTTCCCCTTCATTTACGCTACAAAGTTACGAATTTTTCCTGGAATAAGCAAATCTTTTGGGGCATTTTTTTGAGGGAAACAAATCTTTTTTTGAGGCTTTTTTTACTTAGTGTATATATAAAAAACGACCCGCACATTTGAGCATCGTTGAGAGGCTTGGCGGGTTCTGGCGGGTTCAAAAAGCGGTGCGGAGGCATGAATTGTGGAACTATCTTATCGATGGCCGTTTCAGCAGAATCATGTCGCGGAACATGAGGCGAGTCTCTAACGGGCCGTCCTTCTCAACGTCCCAATTGCGATACTGCATCTCCTGTTCGAGTGAAGAAAAGAAAAGGTTGAGACCGTTACGCTGGTAGAACTCCAGCAGATGCGGCTCGTCGTAGGCATCGACGATGAGGTGACGGCAGCCAGACTTGTTGTCAGGAGAAGTGAACCACTGCATTACGAAGTCAATAATCTGCTGGCCAAGGTGGGAACCCTTATACTTTAGGTCAACGCCAAGTTGGGCGAGCAGGATGGAAGGGTAGTTAATAAGCCCCTTCTCGTGGTGAACCTCGCGGCCAATCTTCTTCTGGCGGGCATTGGGCAGCCGCTTGGTGAAGATGCTGGCATTGGCCACGGTGAAGCCGGCAACCACCTCCGTTGGACGGTCGCGATGTACCCAGTAGTAAGTCTTGCCAAAGAGCTCGTCCTGATAGCCTTGCGCTTCTTCGCGAAAGAACTTATTGACAGACTCCCGACCACAATCAAAAGACTGCAAGTCAAGCCCTGTTGTGCCTTGTGGGGAAAATATAAGATCTGCGAGTGTCATCTAACCCCGAGTTTGCGTTGAAAATCAAGGGAACGTTCCATGATTCCATTGAACCAGTCCTCTTTCTCTTGACTCCATTCAGAACCCGCAAGGTGCTGGGCGTTGTACTCGCACTGCTCGATGAAGCGTTCCGCCACCTCACCCGTCAGCACTGGAATGTTTGTTACCGGTATTGCCATAATCTTTTCTCCTATTTCATTTTCGCGTGCAAAGTTACGCGATTTTTCCTGAAAGTAGCAAATGTTCGGGGCGTTTTTTGCATGAAAAAGTGTGTTTTAGAGGCTTTTTTAAAACACGAATGTCCATGAACCACATGAATTATTTTTGTGATTATTGTCATACTTCAAATCTTTTGCGTACATTTGCAGCCTGAAAAACATCGACACTATGGGAACATTTGACACAACCAAGGGTAAAGACCTGGATTTCTACGAGCAAAAGAGCAGCATCATGGCGCAGGACTACTTCGACATGCTGGCCGACCGCGTACTTAACCAACATTGTTTCTTCAGGGAAGAAGCCACCACACATAACGCCTGGGACGATGTGGTGCCCTACATTCATCGTCTCATCACCCATCCCAGGCCAGCACTGTACGTGTCGGCCATCAAGAACGAATTGCGGGCAAAGTACAAGAGCAGCGTACGCGGCAGAGACCGCGAATACGCCATCCTCGATTTCCCCATGTACAATCTGATAGCCTTCAAGATGTACGTTGTGTTGCGCTACCGCTTTGCCCGGAACAAGATGTGGATGGAGCAGGTGCTGCCCTCGCTCTACGAGATGGCCGACATGCTGAACCGCTCCAACTTGTTCTACAGAAGGCAAACCACCCTGCACACTATCTTCCCTTCTCTACTGCACTATGAGGAGGCGGAGATGCTGAACAAGCCCGCACCACAGACGAAGCCCGACGCCCAGACGGAAACCGCCCCTGCCCTCCGCGTGAAGGGGAATCACAAGACAGACCTCATCAAGGTGCTCTACGCCGTGGCGGGCCAGGAGTGGCTGGAGCGTGCGGACGGCGAGAAGGCCACCATAGAGGACATCATGTCGTTCTTCGGACGGAATCTGGACGACGAGGGCATCAGCAACTATTCACCCTCATTCGGCAAGGCCAAGAACGGCACGCTGAAGGCCTTCATGAAGCCCTTCACGCATATGGAGGACTTCATGCGCGAGCACTACAACGAACACAACAGCTGATTCTGCTTATAGTCAGCATTTTGCATGGAAGCCAATCTAAACAAACGAAGGGGGAAAACCTAAACAAGTTTACGAGGAATTTTTACGCCTGCAACTAAGAATATTTACGCCTGCGGCGGCTTTAGAAAAACAAGAAAAAACAAGAAAAAACAAGAAAAAAATCATTTTAAAAAAAACACGAATTACACGTTTTTTCAACAACGAATTAAACGAACCTTCAGCTCGCCGTTAGGCAATTAAACGAATTTTAGTTTTGAATGTCGTGAGCGACGGCGAATGAATCGGATGTTGCCCACATTCGTATAATTCGTTGCCGTCAAGGCATCAGCAGAAAAAAATTCGTGTCATTCGTTTAATTCGTTGTTTCTTAAATTTTTAATAACATCATTGTTTTCTTTTGTTTTTTCTTGTTTTTTCTTGTTTTTTTCCAGCCCGCGCCAGCGGTCAAGACCATCCAGTCACCCCCAACCGTTAAAAAGCGTTATATTTTCGTTTAGGTCTTCGTCCATCTAAACCTGCCCTAAACTCAAATTGCTATACTTTTGCAGCCGGACAGCCACGAGCATGGCCACCTGTCCGGCTGCAAGCCCCTCCTGCCGTGAAGGCGCGCAGCCATCCCTGCTGGAAAGCCATCCGACCAGAACGGGACCTCGGAGTAAAGACGCACAGCAAAGGGTAAACGTCCCCCCCCCTCCCGGCACCCAACTCTTTAATCCGACAAGACTATGTTTACGGTTAAAGACATCTATGCCGCTACCAACGACGGACGCGACATCATCACCGACCTCTGCCCGGCGGCACAGGTCGCAGTAGAAAACCCCAAGAAGGCCTTCCGCCTGCGCCCCGACGAGCGCACGCCCTCGGCCTACCTCTATCCGCCCCGACCGGGGCGCGACCACTGGGCCGTGGTGGACTATGGCCGGGAGAGCCATGCCCTCTCGCCCATCGACCTCTACATGCAGATGGAGGGCATCGCCCAGCACGACTTCACGCTGGCCGTGCGCCGGCTGGCCGAGCAGTACGGCGTGAGGGAGCAGCTGTCGGCCTCGGTCAACAAGCCGCGCTGCGAGGTGCGCCCTGCCCGTGCCGACGAGCAGGAGGGGCAATATGTATATAATGTACGCGAGGGATTCACGCCCCGGGAACTCGCCGTGTGGGGCCCGCGCACGGAGGCCGCCCACCTCGCGGAGCTGGGCTGGACAGCCCTGGAATGCGTGGGGCGTGTGCACCAGGGACAGGTGCACCTGCGCTACAGCACGGAGGCCTACCCCATCTTTGCCGAGCGATGCGAGTACACCACCGGGGCGGGCGACACAGCCACCTTCCTGAAGCTCTACGAACCGCTCAACCCCGACAAGCGCTTCCGCTTCCAGTACATCGGCACACCGCCCCGTGGCTACATCTTCGGCCTGACAGCCCTGCGCCGCAAGTTCCGCCAGCAGGGCGAAAAGCGCCTGCCTGCTGTGGCCATCGTCAGCGGCGGAAGCGACGCCGTGTGCTGCCTCACGATGGGCGTGCAGCCCGTGTGGATGCAGAGCGAGACCGCCGAACTCACCGAGGCCGACCTGCACACCCTGCAGGAGCTGGCCACGACGCTCTACGCCATCCCCGACCTGGACTACACGGGCCGCCTGATGGGCACTCGCCTGGCCTTGCGCCACATCGACGTGCACACGCTGTGGCTGCCCCGGGAGGTGATGGCCCCCGTGCCCGACCAGCGTGGCCGCCAGCGCAAGGACCTGAAGGACTACCTGCAGCTGCGTCCCTCGCAACGCGACTTCCAGCGCCTGCTGCGCGCTGCCATGCCGGCCCGCTTCTGGGACTGGGCGGAGAAGCCTGACGGCCAGGACGGTCAGGGCACCCCCAGGCTCTCGCTCACGCGCCTGTGCTACCTGCTCTCGCTGCTGGGCTTCCACACCCTGCGCGACCCTCATGCCCGAGGCGGCCAGCGCCTGGTGCGCGTGGAGGGCTGCCGCGTCACTGGCGTCATGCTCACCGACGTCTGCCAGGTGCTCACCCGCTGGATGCAGGAGCACGACGTGCCCGAGGCCGTCATCGACAAGACCCTGCGCTCGAAGGACCTCACCATGCACCTGATGGCCAACCTGCCGCCCGTCACGCTGAACATGCAGGCGGCCACCGAGCACTCGCAGCTCTTCTTCTTCGAGAACTGCGCCGTGGAGGTCACGCCCCAGGCCATACGCCCCGTGCAGTACCGCGACCTGGCCGCACAGGGCGTGCACGTGGGGGCCGAGCACATCCTGCCCCACACCTACGCCAAGGCACAGGCGGCCTTCACCTGGGAGTTCGACGCGGACGGCACCTGCCGCCTGCACCTGGCCGACGCCCCCTGCGACTGCCTGCGCTTCCTGCGGAACGCCTCGCGTCTGCACTGGCGCAAGGAACTGGAACAGGGCCTGCCGCTCACACCCGAGGAGCAGCGCGAGGAGGAGCTTTCGCTGCAGAACAAGCTCTTCGCCCTGGGCTACCTGCTGCACCAGCACAAGCAGGAGAGCCAGGCCTGGGCCGTGCTCCTGCTCGACGGCAAGGTGGGCGAGCAGGACGAGTGCAACGGACGCTCGGGCAAGTCGCTCTACGGACGTGTGGCCGGCCACTTCGCCCCCATGCTGTGCATCGACGGCAAGCGCGTGGGACTGACCGAAAGCCAGTTCTTCCTGGCCGGACTGAAGGACGACACGCGCATCATCTTCATCGATGAGTGCCGCCGCCAGTTCGACTTCCCCTTCCTCCTGGGAAAAATCACCGAGGGGCTGACTGTCGAGAAGAAAGGCGTGGACCCCTACACCCTGCCATTCGACGTCGCGCCCAAGTGGATGCTGGGCACCAACCACGTCCTGCGCGACATGGACAGCAGCACCCAGGCGCGTCTGCTGCCCGTGGTCTTCAGCGACTACTACCACCAGCGCACAGCCCCCGGCGCCGACTACCGCGAGGACCGCTCCGTGCGCGACGACCTGGGCCACGACCTGATGACCAGCGACTACCAGGGCTGGGCGGCTGACATCCCCTTCGTCCTGCTCTGCGAGCAGTTCTACCTGAGCGTCATGGCCCGTGGCGACGGGCGCCGCATCCTGCCGCCGATGGACAGCATCGAGCGCCGCCGCCAGCGCGCCAACCTGGGCAAGAGCTTCGAGCAGTGGGCGCAGGACTACTTCCAGCCCGGCGGCCCCAACCTGGACACGAAGCTGAACCTCACCAACGTCTATACCGACTTCTGCAGCGAGACCGGCGCCAACCTGAAGGTCAGCCGCCAGCAGTTCGGCAAGAAGCTGAAAGCCTTCTGCGACTTTGCCGGCTACACCACAATCCCGGCGACATCACGGGACAGGGCAGGGACGGCGAGCGGTGGAGGGAGGAAGAACAAGGGAAAAAGGTGACCTACATCTATCTGCGCTCAACCAATGAAGGCACCCCGGCCAACAGACCGGCAGTCCAAAGCGAAATTCCCTTTTAGTATTTTCCCCCTCTTTATTTTTACACTTCATTTTTTCTTTTTTTTAATGGTCTGTTGGTCGGAAGAAAAGAAAGAAAGACATATACACTTTACATACAATCTGTTAAAGTCCAATTTCCACTCCGGCCAGCAGCCGACCCGACAGCCGACCAAAAGAAAACAATGGTCGGGACACACACACTCCCCGCCGCCGCGATGCACCGCCATCGCGGCGGCCATGCATCGCCAGCGCCGTGACGAAACATCGTCACACTCCCGACGAAACATCGTCACGCCTCCAGCCATGCACGGCCACGGCGCTGTCCGTGCATCGTCACGGCGCTGTCCGTGCATCGTCACGGCGCTGTCCGTGCATCGCCACGGCGCTGACCGTGCATCGCCGCGCCTCCTGCGAAACATCGCCACTGCAATGCCGATATGGCAAAACAGGGGCAAACAGCGTGCGGAATGGCACAAGAGGCCGTTTTTTAACAGATTTTCTCCTTTGCGTGTGAGCAAAAAACACTACCTTTACACGCTGCTCTGGCCACTTCTATGAAGAAGTGGTAGAGTGAATATATTGCAAGAACAAACGAAAGCCAAATATACATTCAGGACATGGCCCTCCGGCTATCCCCCCTGTCTGACACTCATCTTTTTCCGACTTTATTATTAACTACTTACTTCAATTATTAACTAAATCTTTTTTATGAAACGAAAACTACTTTTGGCTGTCGTTGCACTGCTGTGCTTTGCTGAAGTCGAGAAAATCAAGGCAGCAGCAACGGACTACTTGACAGGTTGGACGGAAGTAACATCTTTGCCGACTAACAACTCTGAATTATCCAGGTTTTATTATGTCTTTGTTGCCACGGAGGCCGACTTGATGCTGGGAGAGGAAAATGGAGAGGGGAAATCGGGCGATGAACAAGAAAAACAGTTGACAGGCGTTTACCGCACACCTGCAGACCCCATGACTGATGCTACAAAAGTATGGCTACTGGAGTATAATGCAACTAATTTGTATGGCATTCGCAATCTTTCCAATCCAAAACTATTATTGCAAACACGTGCATCCGAAAGCGACGGCAATTGGAATGGACAATTATGGCGAGTACAAGCAGCATGGGAATATGCTCAATGCATTTGGACACAATGGCAATTTGCTTATGCTAATAATTCATGGACTATCCAGAACAAACTTCCTAACGACCATGGTGGAGCCGATAATAATTTTATAGGTCCCTGGAATTCTGCCGCATTTACCGATAACATGGTTGTTGCAGGAAACAAGACTGCCACTAATGATATAGGCCATTTCAAAATCTACAGTATGCCTCGTTCAACTTATAAGAATATTTCTTACAATTACGCAACGGCTACAACTGATTCACCATTAGATGTAACCGATTTTATTGCTAATGCAGATTTTAGTATTTATGATTATGGATGGGAACGTACCCAAACAAGTGTTGGCAACCAACAATTTGGCCAGGGAACAATGGAATCATGGACTAACGAAAATGTTAGTGTTATACAGGATTTAACTGACATCCCCAATGGTCTCTACAAACTGACTGTGGATATGATTTCGGGGAATGACGATAAAACAGCTTATGTTTATGCAAAAGGTGACGCGGAAATAACAGGAGACATCGTTTCAGCAAAGTCAAGTGCAGGTGACTACACAACTATGTCAAACGAAGTTGCAGGGAACACTTTGACTGCTAACAATATTCATGTAACGAACAATACAATAACCGTAGGTTTTAAAGCGCCCACTGGATGGATTGTTGCTGACAATTTCAAACTTTATTATTGTGAGCCAAGTATTGACCTCATTGCTGTGGAATTTCCTGCTAATGGTGTAATGGTTGCAGATAAATGGTACTACATTGATATGGGGCCTGGTAAGTTTGATATATCAGCTACAACTTTTGAGGATATTGTTTACACAACAAATGGCGCGCTGATTTCTTCTGATGTAACTACGAATTTTTCAGGAACTACAAATCAGATTTTCATGGAAAATCGTTATTATGTAAAGTCTTCGTCTAATAATCAATTGACTTTTACAGAAACCACAGTAATTCCTAATGGTACGTATTATTTCAAGCGCAATGGCACCGAAACGTATTTAACTCGTGGTGGTAACTATGGTACAGAAAATGTAACTGACAAGTTTGGACTTTCTTTTGAGGCCACTCTTCAAAGTGATGGTACTTATACTCTGAAAAATGTTGACCATTCATTGGTTGCTGAAAAAGCACTCTATTTGAATGAGCAATATACAGACCAAGAAAATGCTTATAAATGGACGATAGAAGCCGTAGAGGGCGGCTACGTGTTGAAGCGTGCTAATGGCAATTATGTAACGACAACAGAAGAACCCACTTGGCATTATAACTATATGTCGAATGCAGCAGATAAAGCCAGTGCTATTGTCTGGACAATTCTGACCAAAAGCGAATATCAGGCCGCACTTACTGCTCGCAAAAATGCAGAAGCTGCCGCTATTGCTACAGCAGCTAATACAGAAGCAACCACTGAGGCAGAGCTGATTGCCAAATTGATCAATGGAGAAGATAAAACCAGCAGCATTACTAATGCATCGTTGGCAGAGAACGTTTCCGGCTGGACTGCCGTTTCTTACAATTCCCAGCGTCGCAATCAAGATAACGGCAACGATGTCATTCGTTTCAATGCTGGTGCTGAAGTTTGGAACTACATTGGTGGTGCAAAGCAAACGATTTCCAGCTTGCCTGAAGGCATCTATAAAGTCACAGTGAAAGCTGTATGGCGTATAGCTGCAGCAGACGATGCAACAAAAGCTGGCACAGAAGCAAATGTGACAGCATGGCTGTATGCTACAGCTAACAATGTAACCAATTACACGCAATTAAAGAGCTGGGCTGACCACCAGGTAGCCAGCAATGCAGCATTGCATGCATCAACCAACGATGAATATGTAAATACTGTTTATGTCTATGTTCCATCAGGCAAAGACCTTACCATTGGCCTTGCATCACCTTCATGGTGCGGTGTTCCTTGGATGCCTTTCTACGACTGGACACTGACGCGTTACGATGCTACAGCAACAGCGGCTCAGAAAGCAGCTCTTGCGTCGGCCATCTCTACAGCTGAAGCTAAAACCCTTGGTTTCGAGGAAGACGAATATGCACCATACAATAATACTACTCCTCTGGAGAAACTGGTTGAAGCCAAAGCAGTCAATGTGGAAACAGCAACAAATGCAGAAGTTGTTGCTGCAACGACAGCACTCACTGGTGCTGAGTGGGATATAAACGAGACAGAACTCAATGCTTTCTACGATGGTAACTTCAGCATTAACGCTCCTGTAGCCGATGCAACAGGTGGTGTTGGTGGTTGGAGTGCTGCCGAAGGCCTTCGCCAGTTGGTGAAGAGTGGCGTTGAAGGAAGCATTGTTTCTACGGGTATGTATGTATGGGGCAGTAATACCGTCACATACGGTGAAACAACAGGCTATACCGTTCCGCTGAAAGCAAATAAGGTTTATGCATTGAGCTATGACCGCGCAAGCTGGCAATCAAGCACTCATACAGATGTAACTGTCAAGAATCCAGCAGGTACAACAATGGGCACTATTGCAGAAAATGGAGATGCAGGCCTGTGGAATACAACTGATGGCACATTGGTCTCTCAGACACTCTATTTTGCTACGTCAGAAGCAGGCAATTACACCTTCTCTTTTACTCCTTGGGGCAATACGGTTTATACAAATATAAACCTTGTCAGTGCAGACGCTCTTGAATTTGCTGACGGAAGCCTTCCTGCGTATATTCCTGGCACCTATCCATCTGTCAAAGTTACCCGCACACTGACAGCGAACCGTTGGGCTACGGCCATTTATCCGTTCTCTGTGTCAACCACAACGGGCGTGAACGACGTGGTCACACTCAGCGGATTCAGCGACGGCACCATCAGCTTCACCTCTGGTGCAAGCACGGCCAACAAGCCTTTCCTGATGCGCTCTACAGCAGGTGCAACGGATTTCACACTGAGCAATGTGGCTGTGGCAGACGCCAGCCCAGTTGCTGCAACCAGCGGAGATGCAAGCATGGTTGGCACCTATACTGAAATTGCAAGTCTGGAAGCTCCTGCCGAGGGCAAAATCTATGTGCTGTCAAACAACACGCTCTATCCGTTAGGCGCTAATGCTGCAACCATTGATCCATACCGCGCTTACATTCAGACAGCAAAATCTTCTGACGCTAAGCTCCGCTTCGTGATTGACGGCGAAGAGGCTTCCGGCATTGAAAGCATCATTGCAAACAAGGAGATGCTCGACGGACCAGTCTTCGACCTGAGCGGTCGTGCCATAAGCAAGCCAACGAAGGGCCTCTACATTATGAACGGCAAGAAAGTGCTTGTTAAGTAATCATTCGATATTGTTTAATCATTAAAATAAAGAACGTATTATGAAAAAATATATGAAACCAAGTGTTGAGGTGGCAAACCTTAAACTTAACAGTCTGCTGTCTAACGGAAGTATTACTGGCACTTCAGGAGCTAAAGGCCTTGGCATCAGCAATGATAGTTATGGAGGTGGAAGTAGCGATGCCCGTGACCGTGGCAGTCGCAACAGCGACAGCTTCGAAGACCTCTGGTAAATAGCCACACGCATCCTGCCCCATTCATGCCCCGTGCAGAGTGGGGCAGGGACATCATAAGGACTGGCATCCCACTGCCCGGGATGCCAGTCTTGTCTGTTGCCTATTCATCAATAATAATAAGATGGATTCGCACCCCAAGAAACGAATATTTTTTTAGAGGGAAACAAATTGCCATAATTTGAATAATTTTTATTCATAAAGAAAAATGTGTAACAATTCAGCGTATCGCCTTTGGCGATGGAACTGAAAGAAATTACGACAAATTATGATAAATTCCCCCCCAAAAAAAATTTTTATCCAAATTTATCACAATTTCTTTCAGTAAAGCCGCAAAGCGGCACATTCGCTGAATAGTTACAAAAATGTTCTGCTTAATAGTGGAATAAATTATTTAAATTATTCAAATTCGTTTCCAAAACATATCGCCAAAGGCAAGGTGCTGTGTCGTTGCTGTTATGAAGAATTGCTCCGCTGGAAAGAGGAAGGATGATTATTTCAGAACATCCATGACCAACTTGCGCAATTCTTCTTTGTTGGGCAAGAACAATTCATACTTCGAGACAAACAAGTTGGAATCCATGCCGTATGTGGCATATTCCACCATCAATTCATCTTTATAGTGGCTCAACACGATGCCGATGGGAGGATTGTCGCCCTCGACATTCTCTTCCTTTGCAAAATAGCCCATATACATATTCATCTGGCCGATGTCTTTATGTTTCACGGCACCACGCTTGATGTCTATCAGGACGAAACATTTCAGAATCCGGTGATAGAAAACCAAGTCCACATGGTAATGAACATTATTGATGGTCAGCGCATATTGTCGCCCCACAAAAGTGAAGCCTTTGCCCAGCTCCAGGAGGAACTTCTGCATATTGTCTATCAGCCTCTGCTCCAGTTCGCTCTCCTTGTATCGCTTTTTTTCATCGATTCCAAGAAATTCCAGCGTGTAGGTATCTTTCACCACATCTTCCGCCGTCTGTATTTGCTGTCCCTGATGAGCCAGTTCCATCACCCCCTTCTTATCCCTGCTAAGCGCCAACCGCATGAATAGCCCACTCTCTTTCTGACGATGAAGCGCGTCCACAGTCCAGCCCTCGGCAATGCATTCTTTCAGATAGAATTCACGTTCCAGAGAATCATCAATCGTAATCAGTTCGCAGATATGCGACCACGTTAATTTGTCAGACATCTGACAATTCGCAAGTTCTGATTTGTCAGATGTCTGACAAATTGGAAACATCAAATAGAACTTCCGCATGTTATTCAGGTTTGGACGGCTGTAACCTCGTCCTACTCTTGCCCGAAGAATCTGGGCAAGGCGCGAAAGCAAACTTGTCCCATATTTTGCCCTTGCATTTCCATGCTGCTCAAATTCCACAATGTGGCGACCGACATTCCAATACGTGGACTTGATAGTCTGGTTGATGCTAACAGCCAACTGTTGTTTGCCCGTTTCTATCACCGCCACAATCTTATCAGCCAGTTGCACCAGGTCTGCATCTGGCATTTGTATTGGTGTTTGTTTTACTCTTTCTCTTATCTCGTTCATTTTTTTTACGTTTGTTAATCTGCAAACACGAAAGTTCGGGATAATAAAAATGTTATAAAAGTTGGTAATCCTTAATTCCGCAACACTACAATTTAACTTTATTTATAAGTTCCTGAGCAA